>Ga0180431_10000516_pt1 | contig 55740 bp, 44 predicted proteins | sample SS_ome_11_FD_132459 | JGI IMG/M metagenome (GOLD analysis project Ga0180431, IMG submission 132459) | Hypersaline lake sediment archaeal communities from the Salton Sea, California, USA - SS_1_MS_1 metaG | ecosystem: Environmental > Aquatic > Non-marine Saline and Alkaline > Hypersaline >... | reverse complement strand
GTTCAAGCTCGACGAGAGGGATAATCATTTCAAGATCCTGGAAGTGAATGCCCGCCCCTGGTGGTACATCGATTTCGCTTACCAGTGTGGAGTAGACACCTGCCGTATGGCCTACCGGGATGCGCTGGGAATGTCCGTGGACCGGATCGAACAGTATGACGAAGGCGTGGGCTGCATGTATGTCCTGGATGATTTGAGGGCTGCTTCGAAAATGGTTTTCAAGAGAAAACTGTCTGTCTTCACCTGGATCCGGCAGCTTCTGACAGCCAAAAAGCCCATTTTTGCACTGGACGATCCTATTCCCGCAGTGGCCAACGCCCTGGCGAGGCCCTTCAGGTACGCCAGGAAAAAATTCAAGAGATGATTCTATATTTTTAGGATGTTGCGGATAAGGCCCTTGGCCGATGCCTTAGAGATATCCAGGGTATCCTCGAGAACAACCTCGATCAAGGACACTCCGCCACCGGCAAGGCTTTTCTCGACCGTGTCGTGAATGTCGTTGTCCAATTTTGAATAATGTATTCCCAGGGATTCGCAAAATCCGGCGTAGTCGATCCGGCCCGTTTTCACGGCATGGCTGTGGCCGGTCCGGTTGAGCTGGTGGATGCGGATGAGCCCCATGCTGTTGTCGTTGAACAGGATAACCGTCATGTCGATCTTCTCTCTGACCGCTGTCGACAGCTCCATTCCGCACAGCGCAAACCCGCCATCACCGGTGATGACCACCGTATGCCGTTCCTGGTTGGCCAGCCTGGCTCCTATCCCGGCCGGGATTCCGAATCCCATGGATTGATAATCCGCGGGCACGATGAGGCCCCTGGGCACAGTGACATCAAAATACTTCCGAGCCAGCATCTGGTGCAGGCCGGAATCGGTGACGAGGACCGTCTCCTCTGGCAGGACATGGCGAAGGGATGAAAAAAAGGCACTGGCCGTTGGCGGGTTCATGCCCCGGAACTGCGGCTCGGGAAAGGTTCTCTTGTGCCGGCTTTTGATGAGTGCCTGCCGCTGTTGTTCGATCTCTTCGGATTCCCAGCCCGTATCGCGCTGTTGGAGAGAGTCCCGCTCCCTGAAAAGCGCATCCAGAAACAGGTCCGCATCGGCGGTGACGGTCAGACGGGCCGGGTAATTGGCTCCGGGGACTTCGGGCGAGGCATCGACATGAATCAGCCTGTCTTCGGGGATTTCCAGCCGGAAGCCCTTGGCGCCGTTGTGGGTGAATTTGCATCCCAGAGCCAGAACGCAATCGCTGGAAGCCAGGATCGAGTTCACGAGACCCACATCGTCCACCAGGTCAGAGGGCAGCGACAGGGGATGGCTCTCGGGCAGAATCCCTCTCCCCGAGGTCGTGGTCAGAACAGGCGCTTGGAGAAGCTCGGCGAGTTCTGCGATGCGATGTGCGGCTGCGGCCGCACCCTGGCCCAGATAAAGAACAGCCCGCCGGGAGGAGCGGATGAAACGGAGCACCTCCTCGATGGCTGTGTCATCAATGGCAGGGGCCGCCTGCGGGGCAGCAGGTTCTTCACTCTTGGTAAAATCCCCTTTCCTGCCGAGCATCCCGGGAGAGACCTCGAGCAAAACTGGACCGGGTTCTCCTTTCGAGGCCAATTCAAAGCAGGCCGGAAGAGCCGCGGCAATGTCCGAGACGGCGGCCACGGACAGGCAGCTCTTGGTGACTGTCTTGACCATGGCCTTTTCATCGATTTTTTGAAGCTGGAACTTGCTCCCAGGCAGCTTATCGGGTTTGCAGATGATACAGACCATGCCCGCAGAATCGAAGAAGGCCTCTGTCAGCCCGGTGATGGCGTTGGTGAACCCGGGGCCGGCAATGGCCAGCAATGCCGCAGTTTTTCCCGAATTCCGGTAATATCCGTTGGCCATGAATGCGGCGTGGAGCTCGCTCGTGGCCAGAACGGTCCTGATCGATGATTTGCGCAGGGAATTGTACAGATAGGTGTCGTGTGATCCGGGAATGCCGAAAATGACCTCGAGGCCTAGAGTTTCCAGATTTCTTACGAACAGGTCTGCTCCGTGTGCCGGCAGTATTTTCAACGATTGTCCATCCTTTTCTTCCTGTATTTGTAGCGGGCCAGCCGGTTACGGCTTCTGTTCCGGATTATCCGGGCCGTTTCTCTCAGCCTGAAGGGAAGGCTATCCGGCTTTTTGAATTGGAGACATATTTCGAGATCGGCGCCGAGCTGGCTCTTGAAGTGGGTTACGGGATTCAAGGCCGCATCGGTTAGATCGTTTCCTGTGTAGCCGCGGCCGGATAAATCCTCGAAGACCTTCCAGCGCAAAAAGGGATTGGCGCCCACCTTTTGGTGCTCGGCATCGGCTCCGGCGCACACCGTGTGCGAGACGGGATGAGGCCCCAGGAGCACGAGCTGGGCCGCAATCGGCTGTCCTCCGGGCAGACGGGCAAAATAGAGCTGACACAGACCCTGTGACAGCAGCTTATCGAAATAGCGCTTGAACTGGTCATGGGGCAGATACAATGATACGCCTTTTCGCTGATGAATCTCGAGGTGAAGCTTGAAGAAACTCTCGAAGTCGTCGTCCTTGGTGAAGGCAATGCCCTGCTTGACACACCTGTTTACGAGCCTGCGCAGATTCTGCTCGGTCCGGTCCCAGAGCCCTTTCAAATCCGACAGGGGAGCCACATAGGTGTAGTTGATATCCACCTTCCAGCCCTGTTTTTTGAACACCCGGCTGTCTCTGACAGTGCTCCGGTTGTTCAGAGACAAGCGGGCATACTTGGCCCCTGAGAGGTGCTCCTCCAACAGGGACATGATCTCGAGACGGCGTCCGGTCTGTTTGGAAGGGTAGGAGGTTTCGAAATTCTTCAGCACCAGGCCGTTGTAATACAGGAACAGCCTGGGGGATACGAACGTCCCCAGCCGGGACTGCCTTTCATAGAGGGCGACTCCTCCGAAGATTTCTTCGTTTTTCTGTACGGACAGGATCTTGAATTTGGCCGAAGTGACATCACAGAACACATCCAGATAGCGGGCTGTGCTGTAAATGCTTCCATCCGGGGAGGATGCGACAAACTCATCCCAGCGGTCATAGGCCTTTTCAGTCAGGTACTTGACAGTGTATTCTGCAGCCATTATTCAGTTTCCCCTGTCTGAGGAATTCCTCGATCCGAGGATCTTTCTGTTACCAGTCTTGGCATATTATACACAAACTGGATGAGATGCAATACTCTTGGTTCCTAAAAAAGCTGAAATGCCTGTTGATGCGCTTCGGTCGATCCTGCAAATGAATCCGGATGAGCATGAATCCGAGGGGATGTCTGACCCCGAGTATTTTCGGTTTTCGGGAATGCGTGCCGCATCGAATTCCGCATTGACTTTTGGCGGGATTGACTTTATATTTGAGGCAGTTTTGCTAAGGTTTGGCACCGACAAGCGAATCCTTAACATGAATATTTCTCTCTGTGAAGAGACCGGAACATGAACGGCTGCACCTCCAGTCTAACGGCGGTAGCCTATCCTTTTCGCAGGGTATCCAAAATTTCGCTTTTCGTTTGGCCGCAAATCCCTCATAATGAAGGTCAAGATTCATCGCAATGATCAACACGGGGAGGGAATGTTGACAGCACGTAAAAAAGCGCTCATCACGGGAATTACGGGACAGGACGGTTCCTATCTCGCCGAATTTTTGCTGCACAAGGGATACGAGGTTCACGGCCTTGTCCGCAGGACGAGCATTTTCAACAGGGACCGGATCGACCATCTCTACCGTGATCCCCACCTGAAAACGACGCGATTCTTCCTGCACTACGGGGACCTCTCCGATGCCGGCCAGTTGACCAACATCATCTTCAACATCAAACCGGACGAGATCTACCACTTGGGCGCCCAGAGCCATGTCCGGATCAGTTTCGACTTGCCCGAGTACACGGGGGATGTGACCGGCCTGGGCACGACGCGAATACTCGAAGCCGTGAGGCGGAGCGGGATCAAGGCCAAATTCTACCAGGCTTCCAGCAGCGAGATGTTCGGGTCCGCACCGCCCCCTCAAAGCGAGGCGACACCCTTCCAGCCGCGGAGCCCCTATGCCGCAGCCAAGGTCTACGCCTACTGGATGGCCAAGAACTACAGCGCTGGCTACGACATATTCGCCTGCAACGGAATCCTGTTCAACCACGAATCCCCCAGGAGAGGGGAGAATTTTGTCACGCGGAAAATAACCCGGGGCCTGGCCAAAATCGTAGCCAAAACCGCCGATAGAATCTATCTGGGCAACCTGGATGCCAGGCGGGATTGGGGCTACACGCCGGAATATGTCGAAGTCATGTGGCGGATGCTCCAACAGGATGAGCCCGAGGACTATGTCATCGGCACCGGCGAAACCCACTCGGTGAAGGAATTCCTGGAACAGGCCTTTGCCTATTTGAGTCTGGATTGGAGCGAATATGTCGAAATCGATCCCAAATATTTCCGGCCCACAGAAGTCGACGATCTCCGGGCCGATATCACCAAAGCGAAGAATGCCCTAAACTGGGCTCCCCGTGTGTTGTTTGCTGATCTCGTCAAAATCATGGTCGATTACGATCTCGAAGCGATCGGCCTCGCATCCCCCGGCGAGGGCCGGAAAATCATCGAGGCCGCTGGTCTGGATTGGATCAGCGAGAGAAATGGATGATGGGACATATCTGATATCACGCCGTATCCGAGCTTAAAATGAGTTCATCCGTTCAAGTCTTTTACGTGATCGTTACCCTTTTTGTCGCCGCTTATCTCACCTTCCGAAGCAGGACGAAAGACCGGTTCGTCACCTTCATGACCAGCTTCTGGATAATGGCCAATTCCATCCTGAGCTCCGACATATTCGTGATCCGGCTCAGCATGCTGCCCTTCGACCTTCAGCCGCGGCGCATTCTCTTCCTGTCCTTCCTGTTCTATCTCGTTCTCCTGTTCTTCAAAACGACGGCCACGCAGTACGCCAAGGAAAAAATGTCGATCATCAAATATGAATTCGTCCTCTATCTGTACATTCTTGCCTCCATCATCGTTGCCTACATGCACATCCGGGCAGTCGTCAGCGGCAAAGATTTCGTCCTCATGAACGTCCCGGTTCTTTCTTTCATCATCATCTATCTCGTCCTCAAGAGAACGACCGATTTCGAGATGCTCAGGGTTCTCGTCAAGTCCTATCTCATTCTCTGTACGGTGTCGAGCGTGATCGGGATCATCCAGTTCACAGTGATTCCCGGTTTTTTGCGTATGGGGGAGGCCCGCGTGGCTTTCGGAGGATTTTCCAGGGCCGAAGGTGTATTCTACGAAGAGTACACCCAGAGCTATTTCTTGATCGTGGGAGTCATTCTTGTGCTCTTTTTCGTTCGCCACATGCTTTTGAGGCGGGCACTTCTCGGTTTATACGGCCTGGGTGTCCTTTTTACTTTTCACCGGATGAGCTGGATTGCACTTTTCGTGCTGGTCCTTCTGTACTTTGTTCTCGTCAGAAGAGGAATGTCGAAAATCATGGTCATGGGCGCTGCAGCCGGGGTTCTGCTGCTCTGCGTCGTTGTCCTCTTCTCCTCTCAGATCCAGGGTTTCAAGAGCTCTTCCCTGTATGAGCAGAGGTTCACGGATGAAACCATGAAAGTGCGGATGAATATTTACAAGATGATTTTCCGGAACATCCACAGGAACTGGTTGATAGGTTTCGGCACCAGAGACAGCGACATGTACTACTACGGTATGCTGGAGGCTCGAGCGGGTCGGGCCTTTGCCACGGGTGAGAGGGGCGGTATTCACAACGGGTTTTTGGAGGTGATGTTTTTCAAAGGGGTGATCGTCGTCGCTCTCTATATCCTCTTCTTCATTTTTGTCCTCGATTATTTCCACATACTGGCAAAAACCAAACACATCGTTTTCTATATTGCGATTTTCGAAGTGCTCAAATTTGTGATGGCCAACTTAACCAATGCTTTCACTCTGGGAACGAGCCTGGGATTTCTCCTGGCCATGGTGCTCGGCATTTCAACCGCCATTAATATCAAAGGGATTTACACTGAGAATGCCTTTCTCGATAGGATTGCTGTTTAAAGAATACAGCTTGGCCAACCTTGCCAAAAACAAAAGGGCGAAACAGGTGGGAGCCCTCTACAGTTCCCTGGTCCTCTCCCTGATCGTCGGTGTGGCCATCAGCGTCATCAACACCCGGCTTCTAGGCCCCAAACAGTACGGCGATTTTCGCTTTCTGATGAATTTGTTCAATTTTGTCACCCCTTTTCTGACTCTCGGAGTGTTTGTTTCGGGAGCCCGGCTGGTAGCGAAGAGAAAGAACGAGAGCATAAAGAACCAGATTATGGGAACGCTGATCATGTTGGGTCTGGCCATGGGCGTCGTTCTCATGGCGGCTATGTTCGTTTTTTCCTTTTTCGAGGACCGCATGTTCAAGAATGAGCTGGGGTGGGTTTTGAGATTGTTCGTGCCGCTGATTTTTGTTTTCCCCCTGCAGAAGTGCTTGGAGAATATCATGCAGGGCGATAACAGAATCTATGAATTGTCCGTGTTTCGCATCGGCCCGAGCGTACTCTACATATCGGGCGTGCTGCTCTTCAACGCCTTTGTCCCCCTCTCTCTCCTTCCGGCCCTGGCCGTCCGGTTGGCGAGCCTGGCGGCAATCACCATCCTCATCCTATGGGTGTTGAAACCCAATTTCCGGTCCTTCAAGGACAGCTTGTCCATCATCTGGAAGGAGAACAAAAGGTACGGATTTCACGTGTATATCGGAATTCTGGCTGGCGTGGCCAGCGTGAGATTGGGGGGGCTGTCCATAGGATATTTTCTCGATACCACCCAGGTGGGCTTTTTTGCTCTGGCTTCGACGGTCAGTATCCCACTGACCATGATTCCGAACGCCGTGGGCACGACCTTTTTCAAGACATTTGTAGCGAGGACGGAGATTCCCAAGAAAGTTGTCGCGGTCACCGTCCTGCTTTCCCTGGTCGCACTGGCAGGGTTTACCGTCGTCATAAAACCGGCCTTCAAGCTGCTCTACCCTGCAGAGTTCACGCCTGCGATCTCTCTCACCTATTTGATTGCCATCGCCCATGTCATGCACGGCCTCGCGGATTTTTTCAACAGGTTTCTCGGCGCCCACGGCAAGGGAAAAGAGTTGAGGAACGGAGCCATTGCGGTCGGTGTGATCAACGTTTCCGGCTACATACTCATGGTTTACCTACTGGGCGTCAAGGGAGCGGCGATCACCATGATCATTTCCGGGACAATATACCTGCTGATGATGCTTTTCTACTACATAAGCTACAGGAAAACTTTGAGAAATACGGATACTTTGAGTGTTTGAAGTCTTGTCATGGCATGCGCTATGATTCATGGATATCTATGCTAAGGAGACAGAAATGGCTACTTTGAATGATCTGTTCAGTGACAGCACCATCCTGGTCACCGGCGGGACGGGTTCCTTCGGGAACGATTTCGTGGAGAGAATCGAAAAGGATTTTTTGTTCAAAGAAATCAGAATATTCAGCAGGGATGAGAAAAAACAATTCGACATGCGCAATAGGTTGAAGAATCCCAGACTGAAATTTTTCATCGGAGATGTGAGGGACAGAGAGTCCGTATTCAAAATCATGAGGGGAGTCGACTATGTTTTTCATGCAGCGGCCCTGAAACAGGTTCCCACCTGCGAATTCTTTCCGCTGGAAGCCGTGAAAACCAATATCTTCGGGACCTCGAACGTCCTGGATGCGGCCTTCGAAGAAGAGGTCAAAAAGGTTGTCGTTTTGAGCACGGATAAAGCTGTCTATCCGATAAACGCCATGGGCATGACCAAAGCACTGCTGGAAAAATTGATGCTGTCCAAGGCCCGGTATGGGAATACCTCCACCGTGTACTGCGGTGTCCGCTATGGCAACGTGATGTATTCCAGGGGTTCGGTTCTGCCCCTGTTTGCAGATCAGATCAAAAAGGGCCGGTCGCTGACCGTGACCAATCCCCATATGACCCGTTTTCTGCTCCCGCTGCCCACAGCCATCAATCTGGTCCTGCACGCCATTTTTCAAGGCAAAAACGGAGACCTGTTCATCAAGAAATCTCCGGCAGCCACCATCAAGACCATTGCCCAGGCCATGAAGAATATCTTTAAATCATCGGTCGGCATCAAGGAAATCGGTATCAGAGAGGGGGAAAAAGTCCATGAGACCCTGGTTACCCGGGAAGAGCTCATGAGGGCCGAAGAGGATGAAAACTTCTTCCGCATACGCAGCGTGGAAAGCATCGACTACGCCAAATACTTCTCCGAAGGGAAGGCCAATCATGTTCCGGTAGAAGGATACACGTCGGAGAATACGACGCGACTGTCTCTCGAAGAGACAGAAGAGCTGCTGCTCTCTTTGAAAGAGACTCAGGAATTGCTGGCATGACCAAGCACAGGGTCGGGATTACGGGCCAGATCGGCTTCATAGGCAGCCATCTATCCTATTATCTGGGATTGAAGTCCGATGAGATCGATCTCATCCCTTTCGAGGACGAGTATTTCGAGGACGAAGGGAAGTTCAAGGAATTCCTTCTCCAGTGCGACACGGTTGTCCATCTGGCGGCCATGAACCGCGGCAATGAGGATGAACTCTACGACTGCAATGTGGGGTTGGTCAAAAAGTTGATTGCCTTTCTCGGAGCCTACGATCAACGTCCCCATGTTATCTTTTCCTCCTCCACTCAGGAGAGCCGGGATAACGCGTACGGCTGGTCGAAGAAGGAGGGGCGGCGGCTGCTCAGCGAATGGGCGGCGGCGGGGGGTGGCCGGGTCACGTCGTTGATCATACCGAACGTGTTCGGCTGTTTCGGCCTGCCCTTCTACAATTCCGTAGTGAGCACATTCTGTCATCAACTGACTCACGGCGAGCAGCCTGAGATACACATCGACGCAGAGCTCCCGTTGATCTATGTCAACGATCTGGCACGCAAAATCTACGGGTACATCGTCGGCCCGGGACAGGAGGAGGATGTTGTCCGGGTGCGTCCGACCGCCAATCAGAAGGTCTCCGATATACTGGGCCTGCTGACAGAATTCAAAAGCCTGTATGTGGATCAAAACATCATTCCTGAGTTGAATTCCGGCTACGAAGTGGCCATGTTCAACACCTTCAGGTCCTATCTCGCATATGATTATTTTCCCGTGATGCTGACCACCCACAATGATGACAGGGGCAGTCTGTTCGAGCTGGTCAAGGCCAAGGTCGGGGGCCAGGCTTTTCTGTCCACGACCAAACCGGGGATAGTCAGGGGCAATCATTTCCACACCAGAAAAATCGAGCGGTTCTGTGTCGTCCGAGGAGAGGCGGTGGTGCGCCTGCGGAAGCTCAGGACGGATCGTGTCATCCAATACGACGTGTCTGGAGATGCCCCTGCGGTGGTGGATATTCCCCTCTTCCACACGCACAATATCGAAAATACGGGCAGCCGGGAGCTGGTGACCGTTTTTTGGAGCAACGAGCTGTTCGATCCGGAAGATTCGGACACATATTACGAGGGCATATGATGGGAAAGAAAAAAAGCACGCTTAAGGTCATGACTATTGTCGGGACCAGGCCGGAAATCATCAGGCTTTCACGAGTTGTGGCTCTGCTCGATGAGCATGTCGATCACATCCTCGTGCACACCGGCCAGAACTACGATTATGAGTTGAATGAGGTGTTCTTCAAGGACCTCGCCATACGGGAGCCCGATCATTATCTTGCCGCAGACACCGCATCGCTGGGCAAGATGCTGGGAGAGACGCTCATCAAAAGCGAAGAGGTCCTGGCCGAAGAGAGGCCGGATGCGGTGCTCATACTCGGTGATACGAACAGCTCCATAGCCGGGATCATGGCCAAAAGGATGAAAATCCCCACCTACCACATGGAGGCGGGCAACCGGTGTTTCGATTTCAACGTTCCGGAGGAAATCAACCGCCGGATTATCGATCACATCGCTGATTTCAACCTGGTCTACACCGAAAACGCGCGGCGTCATCTTCTGTCGGAGGGCCTGTCTCACCGCCGGATTTACCTGACCGGTTCACCGATGAGAGAGGTCTTGACCTATTACCGGGACGGCATCTCAGGATCCAAGGCTCTGGATGAGCTCGGTCTGGAGGAAAAGCGTTATTTCCTGGTCAGCGTCCACAGGGAAGAGAACGTGGATCACCGGGAAAAACTGGCAAAAATACTGAATGTATTGAACGAGCTTTGCGCCGTATATGAGCTTCCGGTCATTATCTCCACGCATCCCAGGACACGGGACCGCATGTCCCGCTTCGAAAATCTCGCCCTGGATGCCAGATGCCGGTTCATGAAACCTTTCGGCTTCTTTGATTATGTCAAGCTCCAGATCAATGCCCTGTGCACCATTTCCGACAGCGGCACCATCAGTGAAGAATCGGCCATTCTCTCTTTCCCTGCGGTGACACTCAGAAATTCGATGGAGAGGCCGGAAGCCCTGGATGCGGGGACCATGATCCTGACCGGGCTCGACCAGACAAACGTTCTGGAGTGTGTGAACCTGGCGATTAAAGAAGATCAGACCCGGCCGGAGACGCGGATTCCGCCCGAATACCAAATCGAAAACACATCGTGGCGGGTACTGAAATTGATCCAGGGAACGGCCAAATTGAGCAACCAGTGGGATGGGATTTTCTCACCATTCAAAGAATAAATTCTGATATATTCCTTCCATGAAACATCTCTTCATTTTGTCCGAGTTGATGCTGTCCGGCGGCACGGATGCAGGCTCGGCGAGGATGAGAAACGCGGCCAGGGCTTTTGCTGCGGAGGGCGTTAAGGTTTACCTCTGCTCGATCAAGATGAGCAAACGGATCGGTGTCGATACTCTGAAGGAAATACATCCGAATATTTATCTGGTCGGGGCTGAGGGGAACAATAATCCGTCGGATTTCAGAAAGCGAATGACGATGATATTCAATATCTTCGTCGCTGCGAATTATGTGCGGCAGATATTCAAACTGTCCGCGCAGATGAAGGGGGAGAAGGCCTTTTATGTCTATCCTCAGCCTGCCGTATCCCTCGATGTGGTGAGCATCGTCTACGGGAAATTTATTAAGAAATTCAGGATATACGCCGATATCAACGAATGGAGGCTGGGTATCCTGAAGCTCCGAAAATATCCCCGCCAGATATTTATAAAAATGTACAGGATGTACAGATTCAGCATTCACTTCCTCAAGTATCATCTTTCAGAGAGATTGACGAAATACTATGACGGCCTTGTCGTCATTTCGACAAATATCGAATCCTACTTCAAAAAATACAATCGAAATCTTTTGAGAATCCCGATCCTGTCCAACACATCGGACGTGCCTTTTCGGGAAAGCCCATCTTTTGTCCAAGGGGACACCTTCTCCATGTGTTTCACGGGTATGATCAGCAAGGAGAAAGAGGGCTTCGACGTGCTCTACAAGGCTTTGAGCGTGGTGAAAAGGGCATTCAGTTCTTTCGAATTGAACCTGTACGGGCCTGTTTCGAAGAGGGAAAAAGGGCATTTGCTCGAAGACCTGCCCTCGAAATACGGGATCAGGGAAAACATCTTTCACCACGGGGTTGTGCCGCATGAGGACGTTGTCGCCGCCATGCAGAAAAGCCACCTGCTGATCATGGCCCGGCCGCTGAATTCACAAACAAAGTACGGGTTTTCGACCAAACTGGCCGAGTATCTCGTCTCGGGTGTGCCGGTGTTGATAACCGATGTGAGCGACAATGCCCTGTACATCAAGGACGGCGAGAACGGCTTTGTGGTCGAACCCGGCAACCCGGACCAACTGGCCGATAAGATCGTGTCCATCATTTCGAATTACGCGCGACTCAAAGATGTCATCGGAAAAAATGCCTACAGAACGGCGCAGAGATGTTTCGACTATTCCAATTACAGCAAAAGCCTGTATGCGTTTTTCTTTCCGGAATGAAACAGCCATGATTCTGGCCTGATTCGATCCGGGAACATAGAGTGACTATGATTAAAGTATTGATGCTTATCGACTCTCTCAGATGCGGAGGTAAGGAACGCCGGCTGGTCGAACTGCTGAGAGGCTTGCAGGACTATCCCGATATCCAGTGCGAGATCGCCGTGATGAACAAAACCGTTTTTTACGAGGACGTTTTCGACCTGGGCGTTAAAATCCACTTCCTCAGACGGCGGATTAAGAAGGATCCACTGGTTTTTTTCAGTCTTTACAAAATATGCAGGAAATTCAAGCCGGATGTCATTCACAGTTGGGGGGGGATGGAAGCCGTCTACGCCTCTCTTGTGGCCAAGATAATGACAATAGGCCTGATCAACGGCATGGTCACCCATGCCACGCCCAAGAAGAAGAGCTCCAAAGGTTATATTTACGGCCGGTTGTCCTTTCCTTTCTCCGATGTCGTGCTGGCGAATTCCTTTGCCGGGCTCCGCGTCGTGGGTGCGCCGGAGAGAAAAAAATGCTGTATCCAGAACGGCTTCGACTTTGGGCGGATCGAAAAGCTCAAGGACAAGGACAGCGTCCGCAGGGAGTTCAAGATCGACACCCCGAAAGTGGTGGGCATGGTCGGAGCGGTGATACAGGGCAGAAAAGATTTTCTCACCTTTATCTCCGCGGCCGAGATTCTGCTCGAAAAGGATAAGGATATAACCTTTCTGGTCGTGGGGACCGGAAAAAGCATGGATGATTACAGGACCCGCATCAGGCCGGAAAACCGGGACAGGATAAAGTTTCTAGGCAACCAGAGGAATGTCGAGTCTGTCATAAACATCTTCGATGTGGCGGTGCTCTGCTCCTATTTCGAAGGGTTTTCCAACGTCATCATGGAATATATGGGCATCGGAAAGCCTGTTGTCGCGACGGATACGGGGGGCAATCCCGAGCTTATCGTCGACGGCAAGACTGGATACCTTGTCCCGGTCAGAAATGTGGAAGCTGTAGCGGGTAAGATCGGGTATTTGCTGGCCAATCCGGAGGCGGCAGAGAAAATGGGCGAGGCCGGGCGAAAAAGAATCGAAAAGTTCTTTTCCTTGGAGATCATGGTTGACAAGTACGACAGGCTGTATAATATCGTCTATAAACGAAAGCGGCAGAGTATTGGCAATCTGCTGGAGGAATTGTCCGGCGTCGGCCGGATGAATCATGGGGGAAATGTCCGGCCGGAGGCGGAGGAATAGAGGGCTATGGCGGGAGCCAGGGCGGCATTGCGGAATACTGCAGCTTTTATGCTCAGAATGCTGGGGATAACGCTGTTTATCCGGGAGGTCGTGCAGAAGAAGAAAGTCACCATCATCATCTACCATTCTCCCGAGCCGGATGTGTTCGGAGAACACCTTGAGTATCTATCCAGGAAATATAATTTTGTTCCGCTCGACGAACTTATCCAAGCCATCGCCGACAAAGACTGGTCGAATATCCCAGAAAAGGCGCTGGTTATCACCCTCGATGACGGGATCAAAGAGAATATTCAGTTGTTGTCCGCGTTTAAGGAATACGGCGTCAGGCCCACGATTTACCTCTGCAGCCATGTGGTGGGCACCCGGAGGAAATACTGGAACCAGGCCGGATTCCCCAATCATCATCCATTGAAGAAACTGGCTAACAGCCGCCGGCTGGAGATTTTGAAGCGCGAGATCGATTACGAGCCGGAGAAGGAATATGGTGAAAGACAGGCTTTGAGCTGGGAAGAGATAAGGGACATGAGTCCCTATGTGGATTTTCAATCCCATTCGAAATTTCATCCCATCCTCATCAACTGCATCGATGAGGAATGCCGGGAGGAAATCGAAGGATCCAAGGAACTTCTCGAACGGATGTTGGACCGTCCGGTGGAGCATTTTTGCTACCCGAACGGCGATTATACGGATCGGGAAATAGCGAGTGTCGCTGATGCCGGTTACAAGTCCGCGAGGACCGTGGATGTGGGGTGGAACGGCGTGAACACGAATCCTTACAAACTCAAGGCCTGTTACGTCAGCGATGATGCCACGCTCAGCATGCTGAAAGTGCAGGTCACGGGCGTTTGGGGCTATATCCGGCATTTGAGAAAGGGGCGGCTCGACGGGACACATCCGCCCTATGTCTGAGCGCATTGAGGATCAATGGTATGTCTATGACCGATATCATACACAGCCTGAATATTTTGCTGGTCAACTACAGATATTTTATCAGCGGCGGACCCGAGAGGTATCTGTTTAACGCCAAGAAGATGTTCGAGTTCAAGGGCCATAAAGTGATTCCCTTTTCCGTCAAACACCCGAGAAACAGAGAGACGGATTACGAGGAATACTTTCTTTCGGCCCTGACCGGCACCAGAGACGCCTCGACTCTGCGTCAGTTCAAAAAAACACCGAAGACGCTGCTCAAGCTCTTCGACAGGACATTCTATTCCTTTGAGGCGAGGTCGAAGGTGAAGAGGCTGTTGGATAGCAATAAGGTCGATGTGGCCTATATTCTTCATTTTTTGCGCTGGATTTCGCCGAGTATTTTTACCGAGTTTTCACGGAAGAGCATTCCGATTATTGTCCGGATTTCCGACTTCGAGTACATGTGTCCCGGAGCTCACCTGTTGAGGGATGGAGAGATTTGTGAGCTCTGTGTCGGCGACAAGCTCTGGCCTTCGGTGACGCACAGATGCGTTCAAGGCTCTTCGTTGTTGAGTTTCATTCACTATCTGGCTATGTCCTTCCATAAGAAAAGAGGCTTCCTGGATAAGATAGACGCGTTCATCTGCCCCTCGCGATTCACTCTGGGAAAGATGCGCACGGCCGGCTATGATGAAAACAAATTGTTTCATGTCCCCACGTTTGTGGATTTTCATAAGATCACGCCCAATTTTGACGTCGGGCAGTATATCCTGTACTTCGGGCGGATTTCCGTTGAAAAGGGCGTCGATCTTTTGATCGATGCCATAGAAGTGTACAAAAGACGCAATCACGATCAATTGATGCCGCTTTACATTGTCCAGACGGGTATGGACGAAACCAAACAATTGGAGGAACGTGTCCGATCAAAAAACCTGACGGAAGTCAAGATCCTCACCGATTTAACCCCCAAGCAATTTTACTCCTATGTCCAGCATTCGGCCTTCACGATCGTGCCTTCGTTGTTTTATGAAAATTTACCGAATGTTATCCTCGAATCCTATGCCTACGGGAAGCCCGTCCTCGGATCGCGGCGGGGCAGTTTCCTGGAAGTCATTCAAGATGAGAAAACGGGATTGCTTTTTGAGCCCAATGACACAGAGGATTTGGCCGATAAAATCGGCTGGCTGGTCAATCACCCCGATGAGTGCGTCAAGATGGGGCGAAATGCACGGGAATTGGCTGAAAAAGAGTACAATCGCAATCTGCATTATGATAGGCTTATGAATGTGTTCAAACGCTTTCTTTGATTGGTGAAAAAAATGGAATGCGCGGTCATAACGACATACAGATGCAATGCCCGCTGCCAGATGTGCAACGCGTGGCGGAATCCAACCCGGGCTGAAGACGAGGTCACCCCGGAAGTTATCGACAAAATCCCCGGAGGGCACACCCGGTTGAACATCACCGGAGGGGAGCCTCTGCTGAGGAAGGATCTGGAGGACATCGTGGCCATTCTGGATAAAAAGACCTCCAGGTTGGAAATCAGCACCAACGGGTATTTCACAGACCGGATCGTGGACATTGCCAAAAAATACCCGGACATAACGGTCAGGGTGAGCGTGGAAGGATTGCCCAAGCTCAACGACGAGGTCAGGGGTATCAAGGACGGGTTTGATCATGCGCTGAGGACGATTTTGCGTTTGAAAAACCTGGGCGTCAAGGATATCGGATTCGGCATCGTCATTTCCGACAAGAATGTGAAAGACCTGCTGGATCTGTACCACCTGATGGCCTCCATGGACCTGGAATTCAGCAATTCGACCATGCACAACTCCTTCTACTTTTTCAAGGAGGACAACAAAATCGAGGATTTGGAGATGGTGACCGGAGAGATGAAAAAATTCATCGAGGCGCTCTTGAGCTCCAAGAGAAAAAACATGAAGATGCGCGTCAAGGACTGGTTCAGAGCCTATATCAACCGCGGCCTGCTCGACTACATGGAGGGCAAGTCCAGGGCCCTGAAGTGCGGGGCGGCCACCGACACCTTTTTTCTCGATCCGCACGGCCATGTGCTTGCCTGTAACGGTTCTGCTGAGCCGTGGATCATGGGCGACCTGAAAACGGCTGACTTTGACGAGATCTGGAACAGCGAGCAGGCGGATTTGGTCCGGGAAAAGGTGAACCATTGCGACAGAAACTGCTGGATGACAGGGACCGCTGTTCCGGCCATGCGCAAGAAAATCTGGGTACCCATGTACTGGGTGCTCAACAACAAACTCCGCCTCGCCTTCGGCCAAAAACCGAGATTAGGGTAGAAAAAGGTGCCAGGCACCTTTTTTGGGCTTTTAGGGTTTGGAAATGAAGGACAACGGCAAAAAGACGAAAATCGCCTTTCTCGGTATCAAGGGCCTGCCCTCTAAAGGGGGTGCGGAGAGGGTGGTGGAAGGGATTGTGGACAATCTGGCCGATGATTTTGATATCTCTGTCTACTGCAGCCGCTCCTATTCCGCCGATTATCATCCCGAGCACATCCGGCTGATCAGGCTGCGGAACCTGAAAGGGAAACACTTCTATTCCTTCTCTCTCTCCCTGATGTCGGCGCTGCATGCCCTTTTTTGTCGCAGGTTTGACCTGGTCCACGTGCACAACACGGATTCCGGGTTTATCGTACCCCTGTTGAGGATCAAATACAAGGTCATCGGCACGTCCCACGGATTTGCTTACCAGAGAGAAAAGTGGAGCGGAATGGTCAAGGGCCTTCTCAAACTCTCGGAACGGATATTTTTTGCCTCCGCCAATGCCACAACCTGCGTCTCCAAATCCCTGACCCAGGAACTGATCGGCGTCTATAAGAAAGATGTTCTCTTCATTCCCAACGGTATCGATAAACCTGCCTCAGTTGAAGACCCAGGTATGTTCAAAAAGTATGGATTGAGGGACAAAGAGTACCTTTGTTTTGCCGCCGGCCGGGTCGATCCCACCAAAGGATGTCATTTGCTCTTGACAGCGGCGGCTCAGTTGAGTGAAAATATTCATGTCGTAGCAATCGGGGATTTCAGTCACAAGAAGGACTACACGCAGAAACTCCATGAGATGGCTGATGAAAGGGTGGCCTTTCTTCCTTTCATTGCCGATAAGAAAGTCCTGTTCGGGATTATCAAAAACTCCAAGCTGTTTGTTTTTCCCTCGACGGTAGAGGCCATGTCCATCATGTTGATGGAAGTCGCTGCCCTGGGCGTCCCCATAGTCTGCAGCGATATACCGGAAAACACGACTGTTTTGGAGGATAAGACGACTTATTTCAAGTCCGGAGATGCGACGGACCTCAAGGAGAAAATCGAGCTCTGTTTTTCAGAGTACGAAGACCAACTGGCCAATGCCCACGCGACAAAAGAATGGGTGCTAGAAAATTATAACTGGAAAAATATTGCCAAAAATTATAAAAATCTTTATAATGACATTGCCATTTGACGCTTGGGAAAAAAGGAAGCTGCTTCTTCCCCCCCTTTGGATGAGGTGAATTCGCGCAGCGAATTCAATTTAGGGGCTAGAAAAATGATAAAAATCGGTGTTATCGGGTATGGGTACTGGGGGCCGAACGTGGCCCGGAATGTCAATGCCTGTGAAAGGGCAGAGCTCGTTTCTATTTGTGATCTGGACGAGAAACGCCTGAGAAAAGCAAAATCAACCTTTCCCTTTGTCAAGATCCACTCTGATCCTAAGGAGCTGATGACTTCCAACGAGATCGATGCCGTGGCTGTAGTCACTCCCGTTTACACGCACTACGACCTGGCTAAGTTTGCCCTGCAGAACGGCAAACACATCTGGGTTGAGAAACCTTTCACATCGACGGTCGCTCAAGCCGAGGAATTGATCGAGCTGGCCGACAAAGTGAAACGCATGATCATGGTGGATCACACTTTTTTGTTTACCGGAGCTGTCCGGAAGATGCGCGAGATCATCGACTCGGGTGAGCTGGGAACGCTGTTCTTTTATGATTCGGTGCGGGTCAACCTGGGATTGTTCCAGCATGATATCAACGTGGTCTGGGATCTTGCGCCTCATGATTTCTCCATCATGACTTATCTGATCGACAAGAACCCCACGGCTGTGTCTGCCTGGGGAACAGAGCATTTCGGCCGGGCCTTGGAGGATGTGGCCTATATCGCCGTTCATTTCGACAACAGCTTCATCTCCCATTTTCACTGCAACTGGTTGAGCCCGGTCAAAATCAGAAAAACCCTGATCAGCGGGAACAAAAAAATGCTGGTCTGGGATGACCTTTCGACCGACGAGAAGCTGAAAATCTATGACAAGGGTGTGGATATCAAAAATACCGCCGGAATACACGAACTGCTTGTGAGCTACCGCTCGGGCGATATGTATGTCCCCAAAGTGGAAAACATAGAGGCGCTCAAGCTGGAGGTGGATTATTTTGTGGACTGCATTGAATTCGATCAGGAACCCTTCAATGACGGCAAAGCAGGGCTCCTGGTGGTCAAGATGCTCGACGCGGCGGACAGATCTTTGAAGAACGAAGGACAAAAGATAGCCATTTAAGCAGTGGTGCCCATGAAGTACTGTGTCATTGCCCCGGATGTCAAGCTGGGAAAAAATGTCAAAATTTTTTCCTTTGTCAACCTTTACGGGTGTGAAATAGGGGATAACACCAAGCTGGGAACCTTTGTCGAAGTCCAGAAAAACGCAACTATAGGCAAGAACTGCAAAATCTCTTCCCATACATTTATCTGTGAAGGCGTCCACATCGCCGATGATGTCTTTGTCGGTCATAATGTGACCTTCATCAATGATCTCTATCCCAGGGCAACAACCGGTGATGGAGCCATGCAGACCGAGGAAGACTGGACCGTCATTCCCACCTATGTGAAGAAAGGGGCCTCCATCGGTTCCAGCGCAACGATTCTGGGCGGCGTGACCATCGGAGAAAACGCCATCATCGGTGCCGGGGCAGTCGTCACCAAAGACGTTCCGCCCTCAACAGTGGTTGCCGGCAATCCTGCCAGGGAACTGAGAAAGACAGAGTAGCGTTATCTCTGAACCCGGTTAAAAAAGGGACTAGGTTGTCCAAAAAGGGGACTTCACATGGAAAAAAAATCTAGAGTCACGGATGTCCTTTTCTCGGCGTTTCATTCCGGCGCAATCCTGGGACTCCTTCTTGGCGTGTTGTTTGCCGCCGTACTGTCTGTGCGCTACGCCGAAAATTTTCCTGAACTGAAATTTTTCAAGCTCGTTCTGGATTTTTCAGCCAGTTTTATTTTCTACACGGCGGGCATATCAATTGTCCTCGGAATACTGGTCGTTCTAGCCGGATTGTTCTTTCGATCGACCGAACTGGTTAAGAAAAAATTCGCCTTTTTCTTTTCCGTTCTTCTGGCCGGACACTTCTTTTTTTGGACCCTGCTCTATATCAACTCCGTCATCCTCCGGTATTCACGGGAGATGAGAAGCTATCTTGCCGACCTGGCGGTCTTTGTCTTTTCTCTCATCCTCTGTGTCGTGCTATACAAAATCCTTCCTTCCTGGCCGCAGGTCGGGAAGAAAAGAGGGTTCCGGGTTGTCTTTGCTGTCCTGTTTCTGGCCTCCATCGTCACCGCCTATGCCCTCAATCCCTTCTCTCAGGACGCCTTTATCCTGGACGGGAAGCTCGGGTTAAAAGGCAATTATGACAGCCAGGGGAAATATCTTCATGCCATCGAAAACCCGCCCAAGCCCTTGAACGTGATTCTCTTTTCTATCGACACCCTCAGGGCCGACGGCCCCAGCTGTTACGGAAATCCGCGTCAGACCTCCCCTGTTCTGGACCGTTTGGCCGAGGAAGGCATATTGTTCAGGAACACTCTCGCCCAATCCTCCTGGACGCTGCCATCCCATATGACCATGGTCACATCGCTCATGCCCGCCGTCCACGGGTGCAAGAGCTCGCAGCTGTGGATCAAAATCGGCGAGTCTCTCAGCAAATACAGGGTGACCCTCGCCGAAATCTTGCGCAACTTCGGCTATTCCACGGGCGCTTTTACCGGCGGGCCTCTGGTGGGCGAGCCCTACAATTTCGACCAGGGATTCGACATCTGTGATGATAGGGGCGGGGGGATTACCAAGATTTCCAAAAGAGCGCTGGATTGGCTCGGCCGTAATTATTCCAGAAAACCCTTTTTCCTTTTTCTTCACTGTTATGATGTCCATTCTTACCGGGTTTCCGAGGAGCTTGAAAAGCAATTTGTAAGGCCCTATACAGGAAAGCTGCTGGAGCTGAAAAAAGCCGGCCGGCCTCTGGAAGCTCGGGTCACTTCCAATGCCTTCTACAGCTTGTCGGAGCCGGACGTCCGGTTTCTCCGTGATTTGTACGATGCCACGATTTTCCACACGGACAACGTGTTCGGGGAGTTCCTAACCTTTCTCAAGGACCACGATGTCTATGACAACACCATCATCATCGTGACTTCGGACCACGGAGAGGAATTCTGGGAGCACGGTGGTACAGGCCACGGCTGGTCTCTGCATCAGCATCAGTTGAAAGTCCCGCTGATCATAAAGTCCCCCACATTCAACCGCCCCGGAAGAGAAATCGATGAGTGGGTGGGCATTATCGACCTGCCTCCTACGGTCTGCGACATGCTGGGCATTCCTCTCTCCAGCGAGTTCCAGGGGCTATCTCTCCTTCCGCTCATCAACGGCGAAGATTACCCGGAGAGATCTTTTGTTGCCGAAGCCACACACGGGGGACACCAAAAGAGTTTGGTGCGGAACGGGTACTCCTATTTGCTCAATCAATTCCCTCCGATCGGCGAAGATCTGTTCTACTGGAAACGCTTTATCCGGACCTGGCGGATTATCATGCAGCATGCCCCGAACGAGCTCTACCATATCGCGACAGACACTCATGAGGAGCACGATCTTCTCTCAGAGAAAGCCGGTGTGAAAAAAGAGATGAACTCGAATTTGATCAGCCGGATAAAGACATTCCTGACGCTCAACGCGGAAGGAGCGCCTGCAGAGAGATTCGCACTGGATAAAAAGACAAAGGAAGAGCTGGAATCTCTGGGTTACATAAAATAATAAAATAAATTGAAATTCAGGCCAAAATATGAAAAAAATTTCGTCCCGGGTATTGATATCGGATTAGTAAAAAGATAAACTTGGCTTCGCAAATCGAAGTCTTCGATTAGCTGACTTGTCTAAGGAGGACCAGTGACACACATGAATGTCCCTTTTCTGGATCTGAAAGCACAACTGCCGCTCATCAGATCGGAGATCGAGAGCCGATTCTCGCACATAATCGACAACACGGCCTTTGTCTGCGGCAGAGAGGTGAATGAATTCGAGGAGACATTTGCGGACATGCACCAGGCATCCCATACGGTCGGTTTAAGTTCGGGAACACACGGCAATCATTTGGCCCTGATTTGCTGCGGAATCGGTCCAGGGGATGAAGTCATCCTGCCGGCCAATACGTTCATCGCCTCGGCCGAAGGGATATCTTACACGGGGGCAACGCCAGTCTTCGTGGACGTGGACGAAAGGACCTATAACATCGATGCCGGGAGGATCGAAGAGAAGATCACGCCGCGAACAAAGGCGATCAACCCCGTTCATCTGTTCGGCCAGCCCGCAGACCTTGATCCCATTCTGGAGATCGCCGAAAGGCACGGCCTTCTGGTTATCCAGGACGCTGCCCAGGCCCATTTCGCAGAGTATAAGGGCAAAAAAATCGGCGGAATCGGCGATCTGGCCTCCTGGTCTTTCTATCCGGGAAAAAACTTGGGTGCCTGGGGTGAGGCGGGAGCCCTGACCACCAACAACGGCGATATCCACCAGAAGGCGAGAATCCTCAGAGATCATGGCTCGGGGAAAAAATACTTTCATGATTTCATCGGTTACAACTACCGGATGTCTGAATTTCAGGCCGCCGTGCTCAACGTCAAGATGAAGTATATAGAGGAATGGACCGAACAGAGACGGGCAAACGCCGAGCTGTACAACGCACGTCTGGCGGGAATCGACCGGGTTAAGGCGCCCGAGGCGCTGAAATATGTCAAACATGTCTACCATCTCTATGTCATTCGTGCGGACAAGCGGGATGAATTGCTCGATTATTTGAAGACGAACGGAGTCGGCGTCGGCATGCACTACCCGGTTCCGCTCCACCTCACCCAAGCTTACTCCCATTTGGGCTATAAAAGAGGGGATTTTCCCGTTGCCGAGCAGCTGGCTGATGAAATATTATCCCTGCCCATGTACTCCGAATTGACCGAAGAACAGATAGATTATGTTTGTGAAAAGATCGAAGATTTCATAAAATTATAAAAAGGGTAGGTGACAGATTCTCCTCATCAAAGGTGAAGGAGAAGGGGACAATATCACCCTCAATATCATCGTAAAGGGCTATTTTCATCGCATCGGATACAGGTTAGCTTAAGAATGAAAGAAAGATACGACTACCAGAACGGTACAATGTTCAAAGAGAAAGAGTCTATCCTCCAAAAGAGCACCATGATGTTGGACGCCGCCGTTCTGTGTTTAGCGTTCTTTATCGCCTACTATTTGAGAGAACATTTCGAAGTTTTCGGATCCCTGAGTTTTTTGAACCCGAAAGGATTTGTTACCGATAATGGAGCCTCCCTCCGCGAGTATATGCTCGTCTTACTGATCGTTCTCCCCCTCTGGGGCTTCATTTTTTACATCAACGGGATGTACAGGTCCATGCGGACACGAAGACTCATGGTCTTTGTTTGGATCGTTTTTAAATCCTTCTTTTTTGCCGTGCTGTCCTTCGGAGCCATAGCCTTCATATTCAGGCTGACCTTCATCAGCCGGTTGTACGTCGGTCTCTTTGTCATCATCAGCCTAGCCGGAATTCTTGCGGAAAAAATCTCCCTCTATCTGATCATGCGGCACATCCGGAAAAAGGGCTACAACTACAAAAGAATCCTGATCGTCGGCACGGGCAGGAGGGCGATCAACATCGTTCACAAAATTCTCTATCATCCGGAATGGGGATATAAAATAATCGGGGCCATCGATGACGAACCGGAGCGGGGTATAGCCCAGGTCGGTCCGGTAGAAGTCATCGGCGGTCTTCCCGATCTCCAGGGTGTGCTCCATGACAAAGCCATCGACGAGGTCATCTTTGTCGTTCCCAGGTCAAGGTTGAACCACATCGAGGATGCCGTCTATATCTGCGAGACCGAGGGCGTGAAAGCCACGGTTGCAGTGGATCTCTTCAACCTGAAGATCGCGCGATCTCGGCCGAGCGAATTCGAAGATATTCCTCTTATTTCTTTCGAGACGACCCTGGCTAAGGAATGGCAACTTTACGTTAAAAGAATCATCGATGTGACGCTATCCGGTTTGGGGATTGTCCTTTTGAGCCCCTTTCTCCTGGTGACCGCCCTCTTGATCAAGCTGGGATCCCCAGGGCCGGTGCTGTTCAGACAGATCCGGCTGGGTTTGAACAGCAGAAAATTTATCCTCTACAAATTCCGGACCATGTACGTAGATGCGGAACAGGAACTGGCCAAAGTTGATGTGCACAATTTCATGGGCGATGGGGAGTTCAAGTCCAAGAAAAAGCAGTATATGACTCCCATTGGCAAGATTTTGAGAAAGTTCAGCATCGATGAGCTGCCCCAGTTGTTCAATGTCTTTGTCGGACATATGAGCCTGATCGGGCCGCGGCCCTGCGTACCCGAGGAGGTTCAGCAATACCTGCCCTGGCAGAGACGCAGGTTGTCAATGAGGCCTGGAATCACCTGTCTGTGGCAGATCCGGGGACGGAATAATGTGAAATTCGAGGACTGGATGAAGCTGGATCTTGAATATCTCGACAATTGGTCGTTGTTTCTGGATTTTAAAATCCTGATTAAGACGATTCCCGTGGTGATTATAGGGACAGGAGCCTATTGATTCTTGCTCATAGATTGGAGTACGGTTGGATTGAGTGCGGCCTTTTTTCGATGGGATCGAGGTTGCAGTTTATTTCCAATCGATATAAAATCATCATAGGAAGTTGCGGAGAAGACAGCATGTGTTTGCCGCAGATGTGATATTTTCGGAGTATTGATATGGAAAAGGAAGACCGCCGTGAAATCGACTTGATGACCTACTGGCAGGTCATTGCGCGGCGAAAAAATATCCTCATCGTGTTCGCGGGGGTTTTGGTTCTCCTGGTCGCCATCTATTCGTTCACCGTGCCTCCCAAATACAAACCTACGGCAACCGTCCTGATTGAGGAGCCGAAGTCAAAACTGTTGAATGTCGAGGATGAATTCGGATTTATGGGGTACCGAACCCCGATGCAGGACCTTATCTACCTCAATACTCAGCTCAATCTTCTCCAGAGCACCTCGTTGGCTGAAAGAGTTGTCATATCCTTGGATCTCCTGTCTCATCCTCAATTCGGTGCCAAAGAAAAGAAAGGAAAGAGTGTTATTTCCTTTCTCAGGGATATATTCACTTTGAAGTGGTTGAGGGGGGGGAAGAAAGCGCATAGCGACATTTCCGCCATGAGGGATCCCATAGTCCGTCTGGCCCAGTCGTTAAAATTGGGTTTGGATGTCGCTCCTGTCCGTGATACAAGCATTGTAAAGCTCAGCTACACATCCTCGGATCCGGTCGTGGCGACCCAGATCGTCAATGCTTTTGCTGATGAATTCATCAATTATTCGGTCGATATCAGGTTCAAAACTACCAAACAAGCCAGGGATTTTTTGAGTGAGCAGATCGCCATCTTGAGGGAAGAGCTCTCCACAAAGGAGAGGGAACTTCAACGTTACAGCAAGGAAAAGGACTTGAGATTTTTGAGCGATAGCGAGAGCGCTGCGCTGAATGAATATACGGAACTGCACAGAGCGTTCGCTCAAGCGCAGGTGGATCGAATCAATGCCCAGGCAACTTACAGGCAGTTGAGGGAACTGGATATAGAGTCGCCCCCGCAGATGGTGAACAACGGCGTGATCCGGGAATTGACCTCGGAATACACCCGAATGAAAAATGATTACACGGAACTGAGCGAAGTCTACGGGCCCAATCATCCGGACATGATCAAGAGGAAAGCAAGCCTCGACAGCATGAAGTCCAATCTTCAGGATGAAGTGCAAAATGCCGTAAAGGCGGCTGAAGCGGATTACAGGGCGGCGCTGAGAAAAGAAAACGATCTCAAAGCAGCCACCGACCGTCAGGTGGAAGAAGTCGCCAAGACGAAATCAAACGCAATCCTCTATAACAGTATCAAAATTGAAATCGAGCACATTCTGGGTCAATTGAGTTCACTCGAGGGAATGAGGAAAGACACGGAAGTGTCCACGAAGCTGGCCGGATTGAAAACGGGCAACATCAGTATTGTGGATTATGCCCAGATCCCCCTCTCTCCCGCATCCCCCAAGAAAATGATGAATATTCTCCTGGCCATAATCTTGGGCATTGGCGGGGGGATTGCCCTTTGTTTCATCGTGGAATACCTGGATAACACGATCAAAGGCTCGGAAGACGTCGAGCGTCTGGTCGGCCTGCCTTCGCTCGGAATGATTCCTCTTCTCAATCAGGACGGGGTGAAGAAACGAAGTTTTATATCCGGGCTAGGATCTTCATCGGTCTACGGAAAGAATGATCCGGGCCGCAGACAGGCCATGGTTGAAAACGCCAATATCGAGCTCATCAATCACCGCCATCCCAATTTTGCCATCTCTGAGGACTACAGGACTGTGAGGACATCCATCCTCCTCTCACAGGACAACAGTCTGCCGAAGACGCTTGCCTTTTCAAGCAGTTTACCCCAGGAGGGGAAGACAGTCACCGTGGCCAATACGGCTGTTGCCTTCGCTCAGTTAGGGAAGCGTGTCATCATTATTGATGCGGATCTGAGAAGGCCGCGAATGCATCGCCTGTTCAATGTCAGGAATACGAAGGGATTGTCCGGTTATTTGACGGATCAAGATACGATCGAAGAGATTGTCCAGAAGACCAGCGTGGAGAATGTCTGGCTCATCCCCAGCGGCCCCATTCCTCCCAACCCGGCAGAGCTTCTCGAGTCGGACCGTATGAGAGACTTCTTGAAGGGCATTAAACAGGAGATCGATTTTATATTTATCGACACGCCTCCTGTGCTCGCCGTGGTCGATTCGTTGATTATCGGATCCATTGCGGGCAACGTCATTTTAATAACGCAGCCCGAAAAGACAAATCGGAGAGCTTTTTTGAGCTCGGTGGAAAGGCTGAAACAGAGCAGCGCCAGCATCATCGGTGTCATATTCAACAAAACGGCTCCGCGGACAAAACAATATCACGATAAATCCTATTACTATGAGGGGTATTATTCTGCCCAGGAGTAAGATAAGTATTCTCCCTTGTTTATCTCCGGTTATTTAACATTTTCCCTTAATGCGTGGAATTGTGTACAATTAAACATAGCACAATCCTACAAAGACTGATCCGAGAACCGGCGTGAAATACTGATGCCTAAAATCAGAATTAAGATTCGGAAGAAATCCGGTAAACGATCCAGGATTCCGGATGACGGCTATGAGCACTTGAGTCCGGAGAAGAGGCGGAAGATTGAAGAGCTCATGCTGGCCAGGCAGAGAAAAGAGGGGAATGAAGAGATCCCGGGGGAGGAGGCGCCCGAACCTGCCGAAGACCAAGTTGCGCAACTGTCACCGCCTCCAACAACACCTGAACTATCTTTAGTTGAAGAGCCTGAAGCCGGTCCACCTCCTGAACCGCCGTTTGTGAAAGAGCCCGAGTTCAAGGCTCCGGAGATCGAGGAACCCGCGTCTGCACCTGCCGAAGACCAAATGGCGCAACCGCCACCATTTCCAACATCACCTGAACCATCTTTAGTTGAAGAACCTGAAACCGGGCCACTTCCTGAACCGGCGTTTGTGGAAGAACCTATACCAGAAAAAGAGGCTGTGGTCGCGAAAGACATCCCCTCCAGGATAGATATCCCGCTCAAGAAAGATGTCTCGCTGCGGAAAAGAGACCGTACCTGCCGGAAGATCATAGAATGGGGGATACTGGGGCTTCTCCTGTTCAGCCCCCTGCCTGCTGCGTCGGTTCATGAATGGTCGATGCTGCTGATTCAATTGACTGTATTTATCCTCTTCGGCACCTATCTTCTGATCCATGAGAAGCCAGATCTCAATCCCTATCTGGCGGAATCGCTCAAATGGCCGAGATATTTGTTTGTGGCACTTTTCGTGCTAATTTTTCTTCAGTTCCTTCCACTGCCTGCATTCCTGGTGAAAATATTTTCTCCCAAAGTCCATGCTTTTCGTGAATTGTTTCTGCCCGGGCCTGCCGGCACTCATTTTATGGGCTTGTCGCTGATCCCTTCGCACACTTTCCGGGAAGCACTACGGCTGATCCCCTATTTTCTCCTGGGCTTTCTGGTCATCAAAACAATCCGTACGCAGGCTCAAATCATGCGAATCCTCTATGTCCTGATAGGGATGAGCGTATTCCAGGCCCTTTACGGATTTTTTGAGCTTCAAACCAGCCATCCGAAGATTCTGTTTTACGAAAAGCAACATTATCTCGATGCTGTGACGGGAACCTTTATAAACCGTAACCATCTCTCCGGATACCTGGAGATGGTTGTGCCGTTGGCCATTGCCGTTGTTCTGGCTCGAACGGACTTTTTCAGCTTTTCTGGGATGTCTTGGAGAGAAAAGATGGTAAAATTCTGGGACAAGGGGGTGTTAGAGAGGGTCTTCATCCCCATCAGTATAGTCTTGATGTCGCTGGCCATAATTTTCTCCAAGTCTCGTTCAGGAATCTTTCTTTTGCTGCTGACCTTTCTCATTTTCTTCGAGGTGTCTATCTTCTTTTACAGAAAGTATACCAGGCGGAAGATCAGGTCGTCCCGCTTTTTGAAATTCACGTTTTTGCTCATTACGATTCTGGCTCTGTATATCGGGATCGACGGCGTGATCAAGAGATTCAGCATGGAGAGGTTCCGCAACGAATACCGCTCGTTTTATTGGGCTCAGACTGCGGATATTGTAGGGGATTTTCCCGTGTTCGGATCGGGTTTAGGAACGTTCGCCTCCGTGTATCCTGCCTATGACCGTAAAATGATACCGGCCCAGTTTTCTCACGCCCACAATGATTACCTGGAATATCTTTCCGAATTAGGAATTTTGGGCTTGATCTGTCTGTTCGGCGGCATCGTGATTTTTCTGATCAAATCCTTCTTGGTCTGGCGGGAACGAAGTCATCCCCAGGTGAAGGCGCTTGCCCTGGGAGGGATTCTGTCTATCACCCTGCTGCTGCTGCACAGCATCACGGATTTTAACCTGCATATCCCCGCCAACATGCTTCTTTTTTCCGTAATTCTGTCACTGACGGTTGTCATTGCCTTCCACAAGGTGGGGGAGAACGAATCCGGTGGCGCCGATGAGCCTCTTGGAGAAATCCGTGTTCATCCCCTTGACTCGGGAGGTCAGTTTACCGAGCTGGAACAGCAGGAGTGGCAGAAATTTATCCGGAAGAATAGGAAGCCGGTTTCGAAAGAAATAGCCATTCTCGTTATCCTGTTTCTCGGATTTCTCGCTGCAGTTTCTCTGGCAATTTACTGGAATCATCATCTCTACAGTGTCGGAAAAAACACTGTGGACAAAACAAGGAAGATCGGGATTCTCGAACAGGCCAACGCTGTCTATACCAAGAACGATCTTGCATACTACGAGTTGGGTGTGGCCAACCAGACCCTCGGGCTTCAAGAAACGGAATTTGCGGAGGTTCGGATGGCACGGATGCAGGATTCCCGCGATAATTTCGAGAGATCATTGACAATCAACCCCTTGTCGGCCTACAGTCATCTCCATTTCGCCAAAACACTGCAGTCTCTGAGTACGATGATTTCCCAAAGCCGCAAACCGACCGGTAATCAGCAACTTCCCCCTTCCACAGGCCAGGATCCTGTGACGCTGCAGGCAAGGGCCCTCCAGGAATACAAAAAAGCGGTAATGCTGGCAGCACACCATAAGCCGATTTATCTGGGGGTGGGGAAAATACTTTTTTCCCATTGGGATGAGCTTTCTGAAGAAGACAAAAATTTCACCAGGAATTTTTTGAAAAAAATGTCTCCACACGTGCAAAATGAGGATCTTGTCGAGCTGATGCAGGTTTGGGCGGAGAATGTCAAAGATTACTCCATCATGGATCTCATTCTGCCTGACGGTATACAAGCTTACAAGATGTATGTGAAGCTGCTCGGCGAGAAATCCCTATCTCATGAAGAAAGGCTGCGCTATCAGGCCAAGGTGGAATCCATACGGTTTAAGAGCGCCAAGAGGCGGCACAAAGCGGGTGACAATGAGCTTGTGTACCGTAAAACCGAAGCGGCCCTTGCCCACTTTGAAAAAGCTCTGGACATCCTGGGGAGCGTGAGGTTTTACCAGAATTTAAGTTCTGGCCACTCCATCGATGTGGATGAATTTGTGGATCTGAAGAAATCCTGCCTTTTAATGACGGCCAAATGCCGGCTTATAACCGGGCAGGCTTTTGAGGATGTCGAACCCCTATTGAAGAGGTATGTGCAGCTGGAGGAGAAAGAGGCGGCCCTGCACGACCTGGAGGTATTCCTGCGCAATAGGGGCATTCTGAGGGAGAGTATTGCATCCGATTTGGATGCTTTAGATCTGATTGCGTTCCAAATACGCCTGAATTTCAAGCAGGGCCGGTACAGGGATATCATAGAAGCAGGCCGAGCTCTCGAGATTGATTACATGGTCTTGACTGCGGCGGAACGCAAGATCTACGCCCAGCTGATGCACCTGGTAGGAGATGCTTTCCTGAAGCAGGATTTTATGTACGACGCCGCCGCCTATTACAGGAAGGCGTTAGAGGTCGACCCCAACAATCTGGAAATGCTGTTCGGTATCAGGACCAGCTATGCCCGAATCAACGATGAGAACATGATCAGACAGCTCGATGGGATGATCGAGCGTGTCTTATCGCCCAAAGAGAAGGTCTTCGAGGATGTCGTTGTCCGAAAGGAGAATGCCTTTTCTTATCCTATGAAACTTGACGGAAAGAGAATTGTGCTGAGGCTCAATTTCAAGGGCCTCGATGAGGGCGTGGAGCCGCTGGTGGCCGTTTTTTTCAACGATGTCGTCGTCTGGGAAAACTATGCCGGGGAGGGGGAGCTGTCTCTTCGCCTCAATCCGTTGGCAGGAAGAAACAAGCTGGTTATCTCGCCGGTTAACACGGATATAGTGCTGAAAAGCATAATCTATCAATAATAAAGAGAACAGACATCCGTGTCTGAAAATGGATGGCTGTTCTCTTTTTTTTTACTCTTTGCGGGGTTGGAGAAGGCTGTTCAGGACGATTTTGTCTTTATCGGAAAGAGAAAGGGAGGGGATGGAATTGCTCTTCAGGAGTTGACGGGATGCTTCGATGAGACTGTTCGCCTGCTCTCTATCCCCGAGATAATAGTGGCTCAAGATGAGATAGGCGCGTGTCTCGGCCTGCAGGTCATCTCTGACATCCTGCCTCTGTGCGTGCTGCAGAAACAGGCTGAATTGAGATGCTGCGTCCTCGAATTTCCGCTCGCGGTAAAGGATGATTCCCAGCAAGTAGCGCCCGAAAATATCCTCAGGATTGTTTTTGACCAGTTTTTCGATGGTTTTCTTGGCTTCCTTGAAGTTGTTCTTGAATCTGTAGTACGAATACAATTCATAATAGTGAGATAAATTCCGGGGATGGGCCTTGATGAGCCGTTCGACTTGATCCTTGTTAATGTCAATACTCTGGGATGCCCTTTCCCTCGGGGCGCGGGGCAATGCCTGAAGTCCCTCGGCTCTGATTGTTCTTCCCGTCCTGAAGGCGTTGGTGAGACGAATGAGGTCCAGCTTTACGCCCTGATCGATACTCAGACTGTTTATTCCCTCTTCTCCCAGAATCTCTTCAGCTTCCTGGAGGTATTTTGCCCCTTCGGCCGAATTTTTCAGGTAGTAGTGGGATAGTCCGAGATAGACACATGCTCTGGCCTTGAGTTCATCTTGGTTTTGAATGCCGAAATAGGCGATTTTCAGATTTTTGATGGCACCGTTGTAATCCCGGTTAAAAAAGCACTTCTCTCCCTTTTCGAGTAAATTCATGTAAAAGGGATCGACGTCTTGGGCTCTGCCCGCTGAGCCGCAGACTATGACCATGAGAATGACCAGTAAAATGCTTGGTTTTAGGTCATTTTTCATGAGCTTCTCACGATCTGTTTGGGTTCAGAATGCCAATACCACCCTTTTTATTTATACGATTTTCGAGAGGTCCGGTCAAGCACCCGGAGGAAATTGGCAGTTTGTGCACTCCGGTGCGGCGCGAAACCGCCCTGGGGACTGTCTCATATGAAGACAAAGATATAATGGGATCGGAGCCAGGGGAAGACCGGACAAGGAACCTGCTTCGTGATTATTTGATTAGAGTGAAGTTTGTCTTGGCCGGCTCAGGTTTCATGCCCACGATGGCATCGGTGTAGCTGCCGATGCGCAGCTCGCTCTGTTTGCCGTTGCTGTAGCTGTCGCCCGTGACTTTAAGCTTGATGACGGCGATCCCTCCCTTACTGCCTACGGGAATGCCGCTTGCCGAACCGGCAAAACCGCCCACTTTGATGACCCCGGAGCTGATCTCGTTGCCATCCACGGCCGCCCAACCGCTTGTCAAATTGCTGCTGGTCGTTCTGTGATACTGGAACATGTTCGGGTCGAAATGCAGTTCCAGCCCGAACACTTTGATCTCATTCTGGTTCCCTTTAATGGACACAGGCACTTCCACGATTGTGCCTTTTGCCGCGGAATTGGGACTGCAAGAAATCCAGATTTTATTATCTGTGGAAGTTGTCGTGATCTTGAGGGTGACTCTGACTTTTTGAGGGCTGTTGGAGGCGTTATTGTCTCTGATGGTGATGTAGACGTTGTGATTTCCGGAATTGAGGCCTGTGGCATTGACCGATAGCCTGTGTTTTTTTTCGCCGCCTGCCGAGGTTCCTTGGGAGGGACTGACCGAGAGCCAGTTTGCATCCGAAATCAGATCGTACTTGAGAGTTCCGCCCCCGTCATTTTTGATTTTAATGTTTTTCGGAGCCGGATTCGATCCGCCGGCCGCCATCGAAAATGACACATTCTTTGAGCTGACCCAGATCCGAGGAAGCGGTTCTTTGGCTATCTCGAGGGTCACGTTGATCTTTTTGGGGCTGTTGGTTGCATTCGGATCACGGACGGTCAGCGTGGCTGTGTGCTCTCCCGAAGCGAGCCCTGAAGCCAAGGCCTTGACCGTGTGAGATTTTGAATTCTCCGAACATTTTCCCGCATTGGGACTGACGGAGATCCAAGATTTGTCGGAGGAAATCTCGTAGCGGAGCGTACCTTTTCCGTCGTTTCTAATGCTGATTTTCTGGGATGGAGGATCCGCCCCGTTGACCTGGGTCGTAAAAGTGATATTTTTTGGATCGATCCATATCCTTGGAGGCGGCTCTTTGGAAAGACTGAGGCTGACCTCCACAGTCTGTGGATTGTTGTAGCTTTCAGGACTGTTCACCGTTATGGTGCCCACATAGGGCTCTTTTTGGGCCGCCAATCCTGTTTTATCGATGGAAACTGTGTGCTCGACGGTTTCTCCTGATGATGTTCCCGACATGGGTTCGACCTGAAGCCAGTCGACATCATCCTCTATGGTGTAGGACAGAGGATTCACACCGTTGTTTTTAATCTCTATTGTTTGGGATTCGACATTCCCTCCTGTTTCGGATGCGGCAAAGGTTATCTCCGAAGTGTTGATCCAGATGACAGGCCGGGTGAGGTCATCCACCTGGGGCGTTGTGGAATTTTGCTTGCAGTTCAAACTCATCAGGCTGAACACAAGGACCAAAGAGAGCCATAGGAGATGGCGATAGGTTTTCGGTTTCATTGTTTCACAGTTGTTTTATCGTTTATTTTTGTATGCAAACTCTATCATTTAATCAAAGCTTTTAAATCGCCCTTAGGGACGAAATGGAAGGTGGAATTCCCAAAGGGGATCTCACCCTCGATACTAAGATTAGTCGTTGTTTGAGAGGGAATTTGCGGGGTGAATTTCAAATTGCATTTCTCACCCCTCGCAGCTAGTCAGCCTAAAAACGGATGAAGAAAGATCCAGGTTGAATCAAGAAACAGGATTTTCTCTCTCAAACAAGAATAATTGTCAAAGATATCAGATTCATTCAGAGATATGGAGTGCTTCAAACTCTACAGTGAAAGAGGGGATAAGAATCTTCTGGTTTGTCATTTCTTTCTCCTCGAACTCACCGGCACTCGGATTTCGGTGGAATCTTCGTGAACATGAATGAACTCACTATTATAGAGCATTCTTCCTTGAATTGCTACCACGATAATTATTAAAATTAAGTCTGGCATTTCCCGAGGAAATATGCCAAAATATGAAAACAGCAGAGTTTTTTTGGTTAAAAAGCCAAGGAAGTTGTTTGGGGCAGAAATGAAGAAGATATTAATATACTTTTTTTTGCTCTCGGTAGCGGTGTCGTTTTTTTCCCTCATGCCGAAGACGGCCCAGGCTCAAGGATATCGCTCGTTCAAGAGGGAGTTCGCGCTTATCGAGGAGGAAACACGTTGGAAGATAGGGCCCTTCCGCATTTTTCCGAGTATTCTGTTCACGAATGTCGGATATGACAACAATGTCTACTCGCAGCATGAGAGATTCGATCCGGTCGGAGACTTCACTTTTACCACATCTGCCCCGGTGACCGTGCATTTGCTTTTGAGACAGCGATGGATTTTTTCCTTTTCCTATAACCCTTCCTATGTGTATTATGCCCAGGAGACAAGAGAGCGGGCTTTTAATCAGAGCTTGGCTCCATCCTTCAGGTGGTTGATGTTCAACCGCTTGGTCCTTTCCGGGAATTATCTCTATCGGAAAGCCCGAATGAGGGCTAACAGCGAATCCGATTTCAGAACCTACGAGACCCGTCATGAAGGGCGGGCGCGGTTGGTGTACGAGACAGGAAGGAGAACGTCTTTTGGGTTCAGTGTTTTTTATAGAATGCGCAGATATGAGGATGTCGAGGTTCCAGGACAAACCATCCCCTATTCCGTCGCTCTGGACAGAGACGAAAGGACTATTCAGGGAGAGCTGTTCTATCAAATCTGGACTGACAGCCAGATCTTCGTGAATGCGGGTTTTGGCGACATCGCCTTTTCACATCCGGAGACGCAATACAAGGATTCCTATACGTACTACATCTACCCCGGAATTGCATTCCCCATTTTGGGCAGATTGCGGGGTACGCTTTCGGTCGGATACAAAGTGCTCGATCCCTTCAGGGCTAGAAAGAAAGGATTTGCCGGGTTTGTCGGGAATACAGGGCTCGAATACAAATGGCGGCGGTTCACTTTTCGCGGAAGTTACCGGAGAGATACAGAAATCTCCTTTTGGACGGATAATGTGTTTTATATCGAAGATAGTATCGGAGCAGGTATGTCCTTTTACATGAGCCAGCGCATTCGGCTGGACTATGATTTTTACTATGGCGATACATATTATCCCGAACCGGAAACCATTCGTAGACCTGATGAGACCTATGAAGATGTATTCAGGAGCGATCAGTACACAAGACACACCGCAGGGCTGGTTATCAGAATTTTTCGGAGCGCCGGAGTGGGCCTCACGGTATCCTATTGGGAGAGGAATTCGAATTTTGAGTTTGTCAACCGTCAGAGAGGTTTTATAGGCGGTTATTTGACTTATGATTTTTAAATAGATACATTAAATCTGGGTTGATAGGATATGATGCGGGTGTGGCTTCCTGAAGTTGATAAGATTTCTGTTGCGGGCCTATCACCGTCTCCGGTGATGAGGAACGGATCAATTTCACCCCTAAAATCACCCAATAGGGGTATTCATATGTACCGGAATTGTGGCATTATTGTATAAACGACAGATAGACGTTGAATAGACACGTTGTATAAGGAGAATGCATTGAAACATACAGTCATTATTATCGTCGTGCTTTTTCTTTGTGTCTCCATGTCTTATATGTTTTCTCAGGAATCGTCCAGCTCTGAGTACAAAATCGGGCCAAAAGACGAGCTCGAGATTAGCGTTTCCGGCTGGGATGAGGTCAGCAAGACAGTGCGGGTTACCGAGGAAGGGAAAATAACGCTTCCTTATCTGGGAGAGATTGAAGTCGAGGGTTTGACTCAGTTGGAGCTAGAGAAGAAGCTGAGCGATCTCCTCGAAAAAGATTATTTGCAGAATCCCCAGGTAAGCGTGTTTATCAGCAAGTTTCTGAGCAAGATTGTCTACGTCGACGGGGCCGTGGGCAGTCCCGGCACATACGAGCTGCGCGGACGGCAATTTCTGATGCAGCTCATCACTCAGGCTGGGGGATTGACTCCCGAAGCCGGAAAAGACATCTATGTGATCAGGCATCACAATAACGGCACATCCGATTCTTTGAAAATTCCCATAGACGACCTCTACTTTGAAGTGGATCCCGCAATGAACATTCCCCTCGAACCGGGCGATATCATCAATGTCCCCTTCGATAAAGTGGTGCGTGTTTTTGTGATGGGGCAGGTGCGGAACCCGGGCGCGCTGGAATTTAAAAAATCAGAAATCCCGACCCTGCTGAAAGCCATCGCAGCAGCCGGTGGCTTCTCGGAGAGAGCCTCCAAGGGGGGCGTGACCATCAAGCGGACTGATAAGGATGAGAAGGAAAGAACCATAAAAGTCAATGTCAAAGATATTTTGAAAGGAAAAATAAAAGACATCCCCCTCCAGGAAAACGATGTCATAAATGTCCCGGAAACCTTCTTTTAACTTGAGACAGAAAACAGGAGACAGGCCGTTTATGCGCCTCCTTTTTTAAGCCTCGAGCATTCCGGACGGAAATCAGGAATTGAGAGCAGTGAAAGCTTCGTGAAATGATCGATCTGCACAGTCACATTTTCCACGGGTTTGACGATGGGGCGAGCAGCCTGGAGGAATCCGTAGAGATGGTCCGGATGGCGGCAGAGGACGGGATCGAAAAAATCGTGGGAACGCCGCATCTGTTCCGGGGAGATTTCAAAGGCATCGATATCGGGGCTATTCGGGAGAAAAAGAAAGAGCTGGAAGATTGTTTGACACGAGAAAAGATAGACATCGAGGTTTACGCCGGGGCAGAAGTCCATATCTCCCACAATCTGATCGAAGAGATACGCGCGCACAGGGAGATTCTCGCCGTGAACAACAGTTCTTATATGCTGCTAGAATTTCCCTCGAATCACATCTTCCCAGGCGTAAAGGATTTGTTCTTCAAGGTCATGAGGGAAAAGATCGAACCGGTTATCGCCCATCCGGAGAGAAATTCGGTTTTCCGCAGAGATCCCGCCCTGCTGTATGAATTGATAGAGATGGGCGCGCTCGTCCAGGCTAACAGTGGAAGCTTCAGAGGCGTTTACGGCAGCCGGATACGGGAGGCGGTTTTCCAGTTTTTGGACTGGGATTTTATTCACTTTATCGGCTCTGACGGACACAACACGCGCTCCTTGGCGCCAATACTTAGCGAGACCTTCCGGATAGTTGCCGAGAGGATAGGGAAGGCACAAGCCTATTCTTTGGTTTGGGACAATCCTCAGGCTGTCCTGAACAATGATGTCGTTCCTTACCGGCCCGACCCTGTCAGCCCCGTCCGTAAAGAAAGATCCTTCAAAATCAAGCTCCCTCGACTCCTGAGACGGAAGTAGAAAAAGGTGCCAGGCACCTTTTTTCCCCATATAAAAAAAAGGTGCCTGGCACCTTTTATTTCATTCGTCAACTCAATCGGGTAGAATAAGGTTAAATGTTGAAATCTATCATGAGCACGACATCTGTCAAAGCGGGTCAAATTTTATCCAGTTTGATTGTTCTGCTGGGGAGTGTCTTTCTTTGCCCCGATTCGTGTGTTGCGGGCGATTTCGAAGACTACTCCAAACAGGAGGCGGCCAAGGTTATGAAATTGATCGAACAGATCCAGAGGGATCAGGCCGAAGGTATAACCGGTGGTTCGAGAAGGGTTGTTGTGACAGAGAGCGAGCTCAACGCCTATTTTGCCTACCGTATCGAGGCAGAACACTCTGAAGTGATGAAAGAGCTGCGTGTGAAGGTATTTGAAAAAAACAGGATCGAAGGGAAAATATTTATCGACCTCAGGGGGCAGGCCCTGCCCAAAATTTTGCGGCCGGAAATGAATTTTTACCTGGATGGAACGATCGAGGTCAAGGACGGTCTGGGCCGGTTGAATTTGAAATCCCTCTATCTCGAAAACCAAAAGATCCAGCCTGAAATTTTGAATTTGGTGATATATGTCGGATCCAAGAGCCAAAATATGGAGCCCTTTCGTTTGGATGACTGGTTCGAGCTGCCTTACGGGATAAAAAATATCACGAGTGAGAAGGGACGCGCCATTTTTCATTACTGAAAAAACCGTGTCTCCCAAACCTCGGTGTCACAATGATAAAAGTCATAAGCGGCCTCTATAAGGGCAAAAAGCTCAGACGCGTTACTGATCCCGGCGTGCGGCCCATGCCCCATAAACTGAAAGAATCGCTCTTCAGCATCATCCAGGCGGAACTCAAGGACACGGTGTGCCTTGATGGATTTTCTGGGACCGGCTCAATAGGAATCGAGGCCCTGAGCCGCGGGGCCCGAACCGTTGTTTTCGTCGATGCCTCGTATGCGGCGGTCAAAGCCATCAAGGCCAATATTGCCAAGTGTGAAGCGGAAGACATGGCCCGGGTGATGCACAGGGAGTTCAACAGAGCCGTCATTCAACTGGCTAAAGAAGGGGCAAAATTCGACCTTATATTCCTGGATCCCCCCTATAAACTGCTGGAGGAGCGGAATCCGTTAAAGGTTATCAAGAAGCGGGACATATTGCATGAAGGCGGGAAAATTTTCCTCAGGCGCCACTTCAAGACGAAGTTTGATGCCAAATATTACAACGATAGCCGCCAGATAGCTGTCGGGGATGATGTTGTCGTTGTTTATGTCTAAAAATAGACGACGAGGGCGAATTCGCCGTTGAGGAAATAATTTCTTTCCCAGTATTCCCATTCCGTAGTGTTGTAGGAGACACCTAATGCCCCGTTGAAGCCTATCCGTCCAAACCTCCACTCTGATCCGAGGAGAAATGAGGGGCCGTACAAATTTTTCTGGACGTTTTCGTATGTTTTTTCTCCATACCAGATACCTGTCGGAACTTGGACGGCTTCCACCGCCAGCCCCCCATACTGGAGGTTGAGATAGGGGCGCAATTTTTGACTTCTCAAGGGAAGGTAATATTTAACACCAGCGCTGAAGAGCATTTGGTTTTTCAGCCATTCGAATTGCGAGTAGTTTATCTTGGCGGGATAATATCCCACACCGGCATGAATGGAAAACCCGGACTTTGTGTTCAGTTGAAGGGCCGCCCCGATGCCTCCGTAGGAAGGTCCGTAGCCGACGCTCATGACAAATGGACCGACTCTTTTGGCGGCGGGGAGCCTGGGTTTGACCAGTTCCTGGGGTGGTTTGTGCTGCGGGGGTGGAGGTGATTCTTGCTCTGCGGCCCGCTTGTCTATGGGTTGAGACTCAGCCTCGGGCTTTTCTTTGTCGCTGACTTCGGGTTTTTCCACTATTGCCGGTTTCATCTCTTTGGCTTCCTCGGGTTTGGCTTCAGTCGGAGCCGCTTCCTCCACTTTGGAAGGCAGTTCCTCCTCAGCCTTCACTGGAAACTGAGGGAGATCAGGCTCTTCAGCCAGGATTTCATAGGCCTCCACCTCAACGTGATATTGTCGCGCCTCCATGGCTGCCCGGATGTCTTTGACACGGGGCTCGAGCGCGGGGATTTCTTCTCGGGTGCGGATGACCGCATACGCTCCGGTTTCGGCAGTCGAGGCCACTGCGGGGGCGATATCTCTGAAGGGCAGCATTTCCGATTCTGTGAGGAGAACTGTTGTGACAGGGATGGCTGCGGGTTCAGCTTCAGGCTCATCTTTTGGCTCTGGTTCTGTTTCGGTTTTAGGTGCGGTTTCTGCTTCGCTTTCCTTTTCGGGCTCGGGTTTGGCTTCAATAGCGACCTCGGGTTCACGCGCGGGCTCCTCCGTGATCACGGCCTCCGGCTGCTCTGGCTGAGCCTCCTCAGCCTTGATCGTCTCATCCTGCTCTGGGGATTTGATAGTCTCTGACTCCGTAACATCTTTCTTTTCGCCAGGTTCGGTTTTTTCCTGTTCGCGAACCGCAGCCTCTGCCTTTGACTCCAAATCTCCGGGCACTGCTTTGTCGGTCTCTTCTGTCTTTTTTTGGGATTTGACCAGATCTTTTAAGGAAGGCAGGTCCGCCCGCTCCTCTTTGCCTTCCTTATCCGGTTCCAATTTCTTGACTTCTGCTTCAGCGGTTGTGCTGGCGATCATTTCCTCCGGTATGATTTCGCCCCTTGTCACAGTGGAGGATTTGATGAAACCAGTGACTTCTCCCTTCCATCTCTTGGAGCGGAAAATCACGTAGAGCCATTCCTTTTCGCCCTTCCAGCCTTCGAAAAGCGTCAGGACATCGCCCAACTTGGCTCGATCGATCTCGTAGCTGTTTTCACTGGCTTCGGCATAGATGCTGGCTGTTTTGACGATGACGGTGACTTTCTTTTGCTGAGAGAGGAGGACAGGGGTGCTCACACATAGCGTGAGAAACAGCAGAAGACTGACTTTTTTATACACTTCAACTCTAATAAAATACTTTAAGGCAGATTGGGCCGTAGGTCAAGATACACATGACAAAGATATTAGTCAGTTCAAAGTGACAAAAATTGTCCTTTCCCCTGCAGATTACCGCAGGAGTGCGGCTCATTCTATGTGAAATTTCAGAGTGCGCCTGCCCAAAGAAAATGCGTCCTGTCTTCATATGAAATAATCGTATGGTTGAATTGCAGTGTGAATTGCCTTAGAATTGAAAATTCAATCGTGACAGGAATCAACCATGAAAAAAAAGCCTATCAGATCTGTCGAAGGAATAAATGCCGAAACATCCTTCCGTATCGAGAGAGACGATATCATGGCCGACCTGACAGAGAAGAAGGGTTCGATTTTTTTTCTGGGACGCTACCCCATGAGTGCGGTCATGGCTGCCCTGCAAAAGAAAGGTTTTTTCAAGGACGCGCAAAGAAAAAAGCTGTGGCCTTTGATGTTCGAGCTGGATTCGTCGGAATTTCCGCCGCTCCAGAGATTTCAGATTTTTTACGCAAAGAAAGAAAGCGCAAATTTGATCGTCGATCTGAAATTGAAGGAGTTTGTTTTCAGGCCTAAAAATCATCTGGCCAAGATTACATCCTATTCGGCGTTCAAGCTGCTCTATCTGGAATGGCTGACGCTGCAAAATCCGCTTTTGCGGTTTACATCTAAGAGGCCTCCACTACCAGGTCAGGAGTATCCGGGGCTAAAACTGGGGAGGAAAGTTCTGGACATGTTCACCTATCTGGCGCGTCTCAATCATGACGACGGGATTATGGCCTTTCCCTGTTATTTTCACAATGCTCTGCTGTTTTCGCGGTTTCTCCGTTTTGTGAGGCCGGAGAAAAGGGGGGAAGTTCTGGCCATCCGCAGATCGTTCCGGGATGTGCCTTTTGTTCAGTTGGCCTGGATAATCCATCTCAACTGTCTGCGCACGAAAGAGGGGAACGTGTTTGAGTGGAAAGCTGAGGAACAGCTCTATCCGATGAACCATGTTCTGAAAAAATATTTTGAATCCAAGGACTATAAAGAGAGGGTGAAGGCTGCGGCCTCCAGCCTCAAGTTTTCGATCGATTGGGACTGTTACGAAGAAAAGAAACGGAAAGCATTTCAGAGCGAGGGGCAGTCTGGAGCCAAACTCTAACCTGTGCGGGTGATGATACGGACCATATGGAAGAAGCCGTTTTTTTTGGTGTACGTGTATGCGGTTTTGCTCCTGATAGGAGCCTCCATACCGACGTCGGATTTGATTCGCATCCAGAGGTTCAACAGATTTTTTTCTTATATTCTCTCTGATAAGGCCATCCATTTTTTGGGGTTTGGCCTGTTGGCCTGGCTGTTGTGTTATGGGTATTGCCGAGCCGGGAAGACAAGGGCTCTTTATTTGATGAGCGGAATTCTTGCTGTCGGCTATGGGTTTGTGATCGAGCTCATCCAGATCCCTCTCCCTTACCGGATTTTCAGCTGGGATGATTTGGTGGCGGACGCTGTTGGCGTTGCCCTCGCTCTTTTCTTGTTCCGTCTCTTTGTTGGACGGCGCTAGAGAAGGTGGCAAAAAAGGTGCCAGGCACCTTTTTTCCCCAATAAAAAAAAGGGTGCCTGGCACCTTTTTTATCCTTTTTGGCAGAGACAGTACAATCAATATTGTTTACGAAACAGGCCCGGATTTGGTATAATTGCAGCCTAGATAAGGAGTTCGATCAATGAAGAAAGATATTCATCCCGAATACACTGAAGCGGTTGTGACCTGTGCCTGCGGCAACACCTTTACCACCCGCTCTACCAAAAAAGAGATACGGGTTGAGATCTGCTCCCAGTGTCATCCCTTCTTTACCGGAAAGCAGAAGTTCGTCGACAGTGCCGGACGCGTCGAAAAATTCAAGAGAAAATACGGTGAGAACAAAAAATAGCGCGAATGCTCGAAAAACTGGAGGCCATAGAAGAGAAATATCGTTCGCTCACTGCCTCTCTATCTGATCCCGCCTTAGTTACCGACCCTCAAAAGATCAAAACGGTGGCCAAAGAAAGGGCCGAAATAGAGCCTGTCGTTAAGAAATACGAATCCTACAAGAAGATACTGAAGGGTATTCAGGATTCTCAGGATATTCTGGCCGATCCCGGTGCTGAAGCAGAACTGAAAGAACTGGCCGAAGCCGAACTCGAAGAGCTGGAGATACAAAAAAAACAGATTGAGGAAAAGCTTAAAATCCTGCTTCTCCCAAGAGATCCGAACGATACCAAAGATGTCCTCCTGGAGATCCGGGCAGGCGCCGGCGGCGATGAGGCCTCTCTTTTTGCTCAAGATTTGTACCGGATGTACACGCGGTTTGCCGAAAAAATGGGCTGGAAAATAGAAGTCTTCAGCACGAGTTTGTCGCCCATAAAAGGACTCAAGGAGATCGTCGTCAACATCCGCGGGGAGAATGTCTATTCACTTCTGAAGTTTGAGAGCGGGGTTCACAGAGTGCAGCGGGTGCCGCAAACTGAAGCCAGCGGCCGGATCCACACCTCGACGGTGACCGTGGCTGTGCTTCCCGAAGCTGATGAGGTGGATGTGGCCCTGGATCCCAAAGATTTGAAGATTGAAGCCTTTGGGGCATCGGGCCCTGGCGGCCAGAGTGTGAACCGAAATTATACCGCGATCCGGGTCACTCATCATCCATCAGGGCTTGTGGTGTCCTGTCAGGATGAAAAATCCCAGCACCGCAACAAGGATAAGGCTTTGCGAATCCTGAGGTCGAGACTCTTGGACATAGCCCAGCAGGAGCAGCATGAGGAAATTTCCAAAGACAGAAAACTGCAGGTGGGAACAGGGAAGAGAAGCGAGAAGATCAGGACTTACAATTTCCCGCAGTCGAGAGTCACCGACCACCGTTTGAACCTCACCCTTCATCAGTTGGACAGTGTCCTTGATGGAGACCTGGATCAGATCATCGAGGCCTTGCGGCTCCAGCATCAGTCTGATCTGATGGGCTACGCGGCCGAATCCTCTGCTTGAACGAGTTGTCTTTGAAGACCGTACAGGAATTGTTTAAAGAGGGGGAAATCCGATTAGGAAGAGGTCGGGAGGCCCGGATCGCTTCCCGTATATTGCTCTGTAAAAGCGCGTCGATCACTGATGAGGAATTCTATGCAGAAGGCCGCAGGGAGGTGGCGCGGGAACAAGAGAGGGCGTTTTTTCGGTTGATCGACCGGAGGCGGTCTGGGATTCCGCTTGCTTATCTGACAAACGTCAAGGAATTTTGGTCTCTATCCTTTGACGTACATCCCGGTGTTTTGATTCCGAGACCAGAGACAGAATCGATCGTAGAAAAAATCATCGCCTTGTCTGCGAAAAGGGGAGAAGTGGTTGCTGATATTGGAACAGGTTGCGGCAATATCGCCATAGCTCTCGCTGGAGAGCTTCCGGAAGCTCGGATTATTGCAACGGATGTCTCTCGGGCGGCGGTCAGAATAGCAAAAGCCAATGCCGCCCGAATGGGTTTTTCCAACATCGAGATCGTTCAGGGGAGCCTGTTTTCACCTTTGGATAGACTGAAGTTGAGAGGGGGATGTGATTTTATCGTATCAAATCCTCCTTATGTGGCGGAGAGAGAATGGAGGAAGCTGCCCTTGGAGATAAGGCGGCATGAGCCAAAAAGAGCCCTCGTGGCAGGAGAAACAGGGCTGGAACTTATCCAGGAGTTAGTAAAAGGTGCCCCCGAGTATTTGAAGCCGGGCGGGCATCTTGTCGTTGAGATTGGACACAGACAGAATAAGCAGGTGGTGTCTATGCTTGGCGGGCGCTGGGGCCGTGTCCGGAGCTTCAAAGACCTCAGCGGCATCCCCCGCGTCATTGCCGCACAAAAACCCGCCACTTAGGTTTGAGGTGAAAAAAAGATGCCACGCACCTTTTAATCTTGCATAGCCTTGAAGTTTTCTATTTGAGGGACGAGTTTGGTTGTTTCGTAGCGGATCTTCTCCCATATGTCTGTATCTACAGAACTGAAGGCCTCCACCACTTTGGGATCGAATTGGCTTCCGGCGTTGGCTTGGATTTCATTCTGTGCGGTCTTAAAGCTTCTTTCTTTTCTATAGGGCCGGTGAGAAGTGATGGCATCCAGTGCATCAGCCAGGGCGAAAATCCGGGCCTCCATCGGTATTTTGAATTTTTTCAGCCTCTTAGGATAGCCATGACCGTCAAACCTCTCATGGTGATAAAGGATGATATTGCCCACTTCATCCACCAGCTTGATTTCTTTGATCAATCCATATCCCAACACTGGATGGAGCTTGATCTTGTCCCATTCTTTGCTTGTCAGGGGTTTTGTCTTTTTGAGGATAGAATCAGGGATGGCAATTTTGCCCACATCATGAAGGAGGGATCCTTTTCTCATGTTATCCAGCTTGCCGTTGTCTTCAATGCCCATGATCTTGGCCAGCATTTGGGTGTACCTGGCCACTGTCTTCGAATGCCCGAATGTCTCGACATCACGCATATCCAAAGCTGTCATCAGATTCTCGAGGGTTGAATCGTAGATCTCTTCCAGGTCCATGGCCCTTTTCAAGTTCTTCTGTTGCTCCTCTTTGAGTTTGCGGTACTTTTTCAGGTTGATTTTATGATTTTTTATGAGTCTCTTTTTCTGGAATTCATTCCGTACGGCGGAATATATGGCGGCCAGGTTATCCGGGCTGATGATGTTGTCGACTATCCCTCTTTCGATGAGTGATATGGCGGTTTTTTGGTTTTTGATTTTGGCCAAGAACAGCACGCTCAGTTCCGGTTCCAGTGATTTCAAGCTTCCTAGAATGCGGTGTGTATCCCCTTCAAAAGCTGTTTGGCTGATTAAGGCAATGCCAATTCCATTCTCCGGATGAAGCCGGCCAATGGCATCCTGAAGTGACCGGGCCTCCTCGGCAGGCATGCCCAATCCGTTGAGATACTGATAGAGAAGGCTACGTCTTTTTGCGTTTTTGTCTATGAGAAGAACCCTGCCTGGATCTTTCATCTCACCCTTCCTTGTGTCCTGTGCTGTGATCGAGAGACAGTCTCAAGCTTTCCAAGCGACATGGCTTTTTCGACCAGATTCTCTTTATACATGATTGGTGTGCAAAAAACAAACAAAGAAAAGGTGCCTGGCACCATTTTAAGGGAGCCTGACGATTTCCTGGGGAAGAGGAGGGATGGTCACCCCTTGGGATGAGATAACTGAGAGGAAATTCCCCCCAGGATTCGTCTTTAAAGGCGATTGCGCCCAAAAGACGTCTCTGAGATTATAGATCACGAGGTTATATTAGATGAGGAGTCCCCTTATTGACAGTAATTTGGTTTGGGTGTAACATTTCTTGCACCTCCAAGGAGTGCCAAAATGGTCAAGGATAACGATCAAATCAGAGAATCCTCTTCCATAATCGAGGAGATTGAAGCCCAGCTCCAAGATGTCTTGGAGAAGAGAAAAAAGGCGGTCGAACAGGAGCTCGAGGAAAAGATCCGACAGGCCCAGGAGGAAGCCAACCTGAGAAAGACTGAACTAGAGAGCCAGCTGAAGGGCGAGCAGGAAGCTCTCATCAACTATAAAAACCTTCTCTCCGAGTTTGAGAGCAGCAAGGAAGGTGTCAAGACAGAGATCAAGGCTCATCTCGATACGGCCATCCAGTTGCAGACGGAAATCGAGGAGAAAACAGCCCTGTCCCTCGATGAACTTAGAACGGTCAGCCAACTGACCCAAAAACTCGAAGGAATCAACACAGAGGCCTCTGAAAAAGTCCATGCTTTGAAAGCAGACCTTGAAGAGAAATTCGGAATCGTGGCCCAGGTGCCCGATAGTCTCGGACAAGATGAGGTCGACTTCGACCTCGAGACTGAACTTCGCAAGCTGCAGAAAATTAAAGAGCTTCTGGGTGCGCCCGGAACCGTCAGCGAGGAGGATCTCGAGATAAAAAAAAAGCCTGGAGCCCCTTCTGACGCCGTAACCGAAGAAGGCGTCCCTCAAGACGTTCCTGAGACAGCAGACGCTGACACCGAACCTGAGGTTGAAGCCAAACCTGAAACTGAAGCTGAGCCTGAGGAAGAAGCGGAAGCCGAAGCTGAAGCAAAAGCCGAAGCCGAAGAACCCACTCTGGAAACCGCTCCGGAAGAAATTAAGCCCGAGGAGAACGAATCCACCCAATCCGCCCAAGAAGCCGAAGAGGCCGAAACTCCCTCCGAAGAAACTCCCCCGCAACCTGATAAAACGCCATCCGAAAGCCCTCTTTCCCCAGAACTTGATGAGTACAAGGAGGATGCGTCTGTCCAGGCAGCCGTCGAATCTCTGAGCCAATATCGTCAAAGTGAAGCCATCGAAGAGGGTGGCGAGGTTGTTTCCTACCAGAAGGATGGCACAATAGTCCTCGACAGCGAAAACCTTCTCTTGGCCATCAGCGAGGCCATCGACAAGGCTGAAGAGCTCTATATCAAACTCTCCGATACGGAATCGCCCAAGGAGCAGTTTTTCATCAAGCAGGAAATCATCAAACACCAGGATAATCTCCGCAAAATTATGTTGAGCAACATCCGTTTGAGCGAAAAGGACACCTGTTCACTGCCCAAACTCACAGAGGATGTCGTCAATCCGGACACCCTCAAATCCATCCTTGAAAAAGTGAGCATGGAGAACTGGAGCAACAAGGACGATTTTTCTGCTTTTCAGGGCTTTGCCAAGAAAATGAAGGAGGATTTCTACAAGCTTATCACCCCGCCGGACAAATACTTCGAGAACATCCTCGATCAATTGAAATAGTGTGGACGATTGATGGGCTGAGGTTGTTGGGCTCTCTTGAGATGAGAGAGGGGTTAGGGTTGATGGCCCCCTAATGAGAGGTTGCCGGTGTCTTTGTGGAAAGCGCCTCGAAATAGCCCTCGAGAACCTTCCTGTCATTGTAGGTTAGAGCCCCGAACCTCAAACCTGAGTGATAGAAGGGGAGGTTCCCACTCTCCCTTTCAGAGTACACCACTAAGGCTTCGCATTGACAGGCTTTGTTTCCAAGGAGAAGAGTGATGTTGAACACGTCGTCTTTATTGAGTGCTTTTTCCGTGCTGATTTTGGCGCCCCCCAAGCTCAAGTTGATCGTCTTGGACACAAAAGGTACGCCGTCTATCTTGTAGATGAGGATGGTTGAGGTGAAGAACCGCTGGTGCTTTCGCCTTTCTTGGGCATAGATTTCTGTGTAGGGCATGATGACATCTTTGACTTTTGTGTCCTCCGGGCTCCGCTTGTAATACACACAAATCCTGTTTTTGATCTGTGCGGCCTCGCCTTCTTCGTGTGTATCATCGCCGGAGATCCTCTTACCCTTGGCCTCTGACATAGCCAGGTCTGCTTCGTTGGCGATTTTTTTAATTTCGTTTTTGTCGATGGTGTCCACTGACGTGAACCGGGCCTTAGTGAAATTAGTGATGCCAAAACTCATAGTCAAATTATTTCTGGGCTGGAACTCCTGGAATTCAAAATAGAATTTTTCCACGTTTTTCCGGATTCTCTCGGTGATGACAAGGGCTTCTTCCCGCGAAACGATGTTGGACATGAAAAACAGGAATTCCTCGCCCCCGTAACGGCAGAGAAGATCTTCTTCTCTGATCGAGGATTTGAGGACCTCCGCCAGATCGCGGAGAAGATTGTTCCCCGCCTCGTGTCCGTTTCTGTCGTTGTAGTTTTTGAACCAGTCCACATCGCCCATCACCATGGCGTAGGAGACATCTTCCTGCTGGCGCTTGCTCTCGGATTTGAGCTTGAGAATAACTTTGTCAATAAAAGGATCCGGCCGCAGCAGCCCTGTCAGCGGATCATACTGGATGAGATTAAGCTTGTTGATGGCGATCGAGATATGCTCGCATATTTTCTGCAGGATCTCCTGATCCTCAGTCGTGAACTCACTCTTGTCGCTGTTGTTTCTGGCTTGCTTGTTGTAGGCTTCCAGGACGCCGATGACTTCGGTGTCGTGTTTTATCGGCACGCTCAGGATGTATTCCAGGGGGAATTTGAGCTGCTCCCGGTAGCGCTTGGAGAAGCCTTTTCCCTGGGTGAAGTCGCTTGCTCGAATCGTTTCTCCCTGGATGGCTGTGTAGGCGGCAAAATCTTGTGAATCGATCAGGACGGTGTGCTTGGCGATTTCTGGGTGAGAGAGAATGTGGTTGTCCCAAACCAAAGGTTTGAGAAATTTTCCGAGAGTTTCACTCTCGTCGAGGATATAAAGGGAGATGCTTTTAGCCTTGACCAGGTCCTTGATATCATGCGAAATATCGAGCAGTTTTGTCACATCGTTGGCCAGGTACAGACGCTTGAGGATGTCGTAAATCTTTTGCTTTTCTTTGAGAAATCCCTTGTATTTAGCTTCGATAGCCAGGCGTTTTTCCAGCTCGGTGACGACGCTGTCGTTGATGACGCTCTTGATTTCATTGATCTGAACAAAAGCCTCTCGCATCTGGACTTCGCTGAGTTCGGTGACGCCTCTGAGATTTTGCAGTTCGATTTTGAGTTTGGAGTGATCGATAGCCATATGAAGGGCGCGAAGAAAGTCCTTGTGATTCTCCTTGCGAAAAGGGGAGATCACGTAGTCTGTGTAGCGATTTTCGGGCCATTCATTGGCCAGCTCTTCGAGTTTCTCCAGGTTTTCGCCTGTGATAATGACGCAGGTCAATGCTTTGAAGAGTCCTTTGAGGAGCATGTAGTTGGCAAGAGCCTGATCCACGACCAGGACATGAATATCCGTGTTTTCGATGAAGGCGATGGCTTTGGTGACATCCGACGCCGGAAGAACGGTTCCCGCCGCGCTGCAGAGATCACTCAGCAGTTCTGTCTCATCATAGTTGCTGTTGAGGATGAGGATATTGGTATGGGACAAAGAGGTGTTGTTGGGTGTCAAATCAACAGCACTAGTTTTGTTTTGCAAAGACTTCAAACCTCAGCTTAATCCTCTAATATTCAGAACCAAATTTACAGGGACAATCTGCTCTATTAAACCCTAACTGAACTATATTTTTTTTCCGTTATAAAGTCAATGTTTTTTTGTTTTGTTTTTGGTTTTTTTTGATCATATGGTCTTTTTGGGGAGAGGTGTGATATAGTCATTCTGAAATGGTCAGAGTGAGGTTTGCGCCAAGTCCAACAGGATATCTCCATATCGGGGCTGCCCGGACAGCTCTGTTTAACTGGCTTTTTGCCCGGAATCAGGGGGGCAAATTCATCCTCCGCATTGAGGATACGGATTTGGCCCGCTCTTCGGCAGCCATGACCGAGGACATCCTTGAAGCCTTGACCTGGCTGGGTGTGGATTGGGATGAGGGGCCGGTATTCCAGTCCATGAGAGTGGGGCTGTACAAGCAGAAGGCTTCGGAGCTGGTCGAAAAAGGCTATGCTTATTACTGTTTCTGCTCACCGGAAGAGATCCAGGAACGGAAAAAAGCGGGCCGGGAAGTCGGGCAATTTTGGGAATACGATAGGCGCTGCCTGAATCTCTCCCAGGAGGAAAAAAAGCGTTATGTTTCAGAGGGCCGGACCGGTGCCATTCGTTTTCTCGTTCCCGACACGGAGATCAGGTACAAGGACCTCCTCCATGGAAAAACGGCTGTCGAAAGCTCGACCATCGAGGATTTTGTTCTTCTCCGGAGCGACGGACTGCCCACCTATCATCTGTCGGTTGTCGTCGATGACATTGACCTCGGGATCACCCACGTTATTCGGGGTGATGACCACATATCCAACACGCCCAAGCAGATTCTTCTCTACAGGGCTTTCGGAGAAGAGCCGCCGAAGTTTGCCCATCAATCCCTTATTTTGGGGAAAGATAAGAAAAAACTCAGCAAACGGCACGGTGTGACCTCTGTGCTTCAATTCCGCGAGCAGGGGTATTTACCACTGGCTCTCTTTAATTTTCTGGCACTCTTGAGCTGGTCGCCTGGTGAAGACGAAAGGATCTACACCAGGGAAGAGATGGTCGGAAAATTTGTGCTGGACAAACGCAGCCGGGGAAATCCGGTTTTTGATATGTCCAAGCTGGATTGGCTCAACGGACAGGTCATAAGTGGTATGCCGGCCGGGGAGATCTCTACCTACCTCAAGGAGGAGCTGTCAAAGCTCGATCTCTGGAACGATGATCTGGAGAGAGAGAAGAGGGAATGGTTTCACCGGCTGGTGGATCTTTACAAAGCCAGGCGGCGCAACAAGAAAGAGTTTACCTACAGTCTGAGGCCTTTTTTATCCAATGATTATCCCTTTGAGGTCGAAGGGGTTAAGAAGCATTTGATGGATGAGGACCTGCCCGACCTTCTTACAAAGCTCCAGAATGATTTTGAGAAAATTGCCGATTTCACGGCGGGCAATATTGAACAGGCACTGCGGGCAAGGGCCGAGAAAGAAGGTGTCAAAGCAGCCCATTTTATCCATGCCCTGCGGGTTCTGGTTCTGGGAATGACGGTGAGTCCCGGCATATTCGAGGTCCTGGAACTCATCGGCAAGGATAGAACAATCCAGCGCATGCTCCGCCTCGGCGTCGTTAAAAACTATGTGAGTTAGAGAGGGAAAAAAGGTGCCAGGCACTTTTTTTCCCCATATAAAAAAGGTGCCTGGCACCTTTTTGGCTCCTTATCAGGAAGGGAGGCGTGATGCGTGAATACAAAGAAATAAGAGCTCCAAGGGGAGTGGAATTGAATACAAAAGGCTGGTCCCAGGAGGGGGCCCTGCGGATGTTGATGAACAACCTGGACCCAGAGGTGGCCGAGATACCAGAACAGCTCATCGTCTACGGAGGGACCGGGAAAGCGGCCCGCAACTGGGAGGCCTATCATGCCATAGTCGAGAGTCTCAAGAATCTGGGCAATGACGAGACGCTCATCGTCCAGTCCGGAAAGCCTGTGGCTGTCTTCAGAACCCATCCGGATGCCCCACGGGTGCTCATTGCCAATGCCCAGATCGTTCCCGAATGGGCCAACTGGGATGAATTCCGGAGGCTCGAAGCCAAGGGGCTGACCATGTACGGACAAATGACGGCTGGAAGCTGGATATACATCGGAACCCAGGGAATACTCCAGGGCACCTATGAAACTCTCGCCGCCGTGGCCACTACCCATTTTGGCGGCACTTTGAAGGGACAGCTCGTTCTTACAGCCGGCCTCGGAGGCATGGGCGGGGCCCAACCCTTGGCCGTGACGATGAATGAGGGTGTGGCCCTTGTCGTCGAAGTGGACAGCGAGAGAATCCAGCGGCGGCTCGATACCCGCTACGTCGATCGGGCCGTCGACAACCTGGATGAGGCGTTAGATCTGGCCATGGATGCGAAGGCAAAGGGAAAACCGCTCTCCATTGCTTTGCACGGCAACGCCGCCGATATCATTCCGGAATTTGTCCGGCGAGGAATCACACCTGATATCCTCACTGATCAAACTTCAGCCCATGATGAGCTGAACGGCTATGTTCCTCATGGTATTCCGTATGAAGAGGCGTTGGCACTGCGCATGAGCAATCCTGAAGACTACATCAAGCGGGCCTATGAATCCATGGCTGTCCATATGACCGCTATGGTCGAGCTGCAAGCCAACGGAGCCAGGTCTTTTGACTACGGCAACAATATCAGGGGGCAGGCGCAGAAGGCCGGCGTGGCCAATGCCTTTGATATCCCTGGCTTTGTCCCCGAGTACATTAGACCTCTTTTTTGTCAGGGCAAGGGACCTTTCCGGTGGGCGGCCCTTTCCGGCAATCCCGAAGATATCTATGCCACGGATGATGCGGTCCTTGCCGAATTCCCCGAGGATCTGGCCCTGGCGCGCTGGATCAGAAAGGCCCGTGAGCAGGTGGCTTTTCAGGGTCTTCCATCTCGAATATGCTGGTTGGGATACGGAGACAGAGCCAGGTTCGGCGCCCTGATCAATGATTTGGTCAAGAGCGGAAAAATCAGCGCTCCGATCGTGATCGGCCGGGACCATTTGGATACTGGATCCGTAGCCTCGCCCTACAGAGAAACCGAAGGAATGAAGGATGGCTCAGATGCCATTGCCGACTGGCCCATACTGAACGCCCTTTTGAATGCCGTGTGCGGAGCTTCCTGGGTGTCCGTCCATCACGGCGGGGGAGTGGGCATAGGTCTTTCCATCCATGCCGGTATGGTCATCGTGGCTGACGGCCAGGAATCTACGGCCAAAAGACTGGAAAGGGTACTCACCGTCGATCCCGGATTGGGAGTTGCCCGGCACGCCGACGCCGGCTACGAGGCAGCCATTCAATGCGCCAAGGAAAATAGCATAAAAATTCCCCTTATCAAGTGAACGAAGGGGCCTGAGCCGCTTCAAACGTGTCGAGAATGATGCGGCCTGTTTTCGTATCTCCGTCAATCAAAGTTTCCAGAGCTGTCCGATCTTGTGGCTCTTGATGTAAAACAGCGTTTCCCTTCTCCCGCCCAATCACAGATTGTCTTTCTCTGGTATGAACATAACATAATTATTATCAATTGTTTATGAAGAATTTTACGGCATGGCGTTCCCTGGCATAGAAATTGCTTTTATTGCGGCCAGGAGGTGACAGATGAAACGACACAAAAACAAAAAAAGAAGCTTAATTGTCGTCGGGGTACTGGTATTTATCTTTTTGCTCTCAGCCTTTGCGCCAGCATTGGATGCTGGGGTGTGCGAGAGGGCACTCCAGAAATGCGCCATTGACGCCGCTATTGCCGGTGTCTCCGGAGGGGCTTTTGCCGGACTCGCCTGGGGTGCTCTCTGTCTATCCGGATACGACTGGTGCCTGCGCTACTACGTGAATTGACGAGGGGGTTGTCATGAGAGCTCGATCAAAAAAAATATTGGTAACCCTGACCGCTCTTTGTGTGGTCTTTGGCCTGGTGACGGGTTTGGCCGTGCCTGAACTCCATGCCGGACCGTGTGAAGACGCTTACAAAAGGTGCGTCGCAACTATCGGCTACTCTCCAGTCTCAATGTACTGCGGTGTCGGTTGGGTCTTCTGCAAGAAGTACATCGAGTAAAATCCATATCAGCCTCGACAAATGAAAACTCAATCTTGGCAAAGGCTGTTCCTGATCGTGGCCGTAGGACTGGCCTCTTCGCTTTTCAGCTTTCTTTCCGCTGAAACCGGAGAAAAACTTCCGCTATCTCTTTCGCTAGAAGAGGTTCTTTCTATCGGAAATCTTGAGGACAATGCTCTCTATCAGTGGATCGGCGTTGCCGTTGATGCGGAGGGCTTCATCTACCTCACCGATGGCATGGATTACTCTGTCAAAAAATTTTCGCCGCAGGGCGGTCTCATCCAGAAAACAGGCTGCAGAGGGCAGGGGCCTGGGGAATTTTTAGCCCCCAGGCTCCTGGGGTGCTCTGACAAGCAAGTTTTTGTCACGGATCAAAATACACTCGTTCTCCAGGTCTTTGACCGGAGCCTGAGGTATATCTCACGCATTCCAGTCAGGACACCGGTTGTCGACCTGAAAGTTTTTCCTGATGGCCGCTTTGCCCTGGCCGATGTCTCAATCGGCCGGCCGGGAAAAATCGTTCTCTTCAACAAGACGGGACACGTTTTAAAGGAATATTCTTACTCCAGGAAAACAGGCCCGCTGATGGAGGATTGGGTGAGCTTCGAGTTGGATGAGCATGACAATCTGTATCTTGCCTACAGTTTCCAGGATAAAATCGAGAGATTTGACGGCAGGGGCCGCAAATTGTGGTCGAAGGACCTCCTCGGCATGAAAAATGTGAAAAGACAGAAAGTCGGTCCCTGGGAAGTTCCCCAGAGTTTGGTCTTCAAGGACATCGAGAGCGATAACCAGGGCCGTCTCTACATTCTCGGCGGAGGATATTCGGAAAAACCGAGCCGCACCGTCTACGTCTTGAATCCGAATGGCGAGCATCTTTCCACGTTTTTTCTTCCCGAATCGAGCCATTGCATTTACATTGATCGATGGAACTTTCTCTACAGCAGAGCTTGCGAGGGCATCACACTGAAGAAATATCGAATTTTTACAGCGGGCATTGAACATTGAATTCGGCAAAATGTCCGGCCTGGTTATCACTTGTGCTCCTCATCATGTTTTGTATCGCAACGGATACACAGAGGGAATATCAAACTATACGCACCCCAAACCACTCGTCAAGACTGATCTCAGAAATACAATCTGGGGAGACTAGCAAGGTTTTGCTCCTTTTCATCATAGACTTCAATGATTTCATGTGCATGAGCTGTCTGGATTCGTTTCTTTCCTTCTGCCGTTCGATTCCATCCCGCAGTCTGGAAAAAAACGCCTGGGGGGTTTGTGTTCTGGCGGATATCGACAAAAAACCTGAAAAGAAAGATTCGGGGCGAATCGCAGAGAAAAAACTCAGAGGATTCATTGCTGCCAACAGCATCCCGTTCCCGGTAATCATTGATCATTCTCGAGTGTTTCAATCATTTGCAGCGGATGGGACGGCTATAGTTATCATCGATGTTGAGAGAAAAAGAATTGCGAGGTATAATTTCCCGATTGGAAATGCAGATGCACGGAAGATAGGCGAACTTTTTCGGAATAACTGACTCAACACGAAGCCGTCTAGCCCCTCAGTTCAATTTGAATTTTTATAGAGAGATATTCTCTCACGAGAAAATCCTGTTCATCGCAAAATTTTCCTATTACTTATTGACAGCCGAGGTTAAAAGTCATTATTATAAGAATTACCCTTCCATGAGGGTTGGTTGCTCTGAAACAAGTTTTTTTTTGCATAAAAAAGGAAGAACGGGTCAATATGCTAGGGAGATTCCTCTCTACAGATATAATTCCTTCTAGCTAGCGGGGCTAAAAATGAGGAATTCTTTAAAAAATATGCCAAGGAGTTTTTTTTTCTCACTCCGTCTATTTTTCGTTCTTGGAGTCTTGTTCTTTATATGTGTTGGGAACTCCTTCGCTCAAACTTACACGATTAGCGGAACAGTCACAGAAGGAGGGACCGGGCTTGCCGGGGTAACGATGAGCGGCTTGCCCGGGACTCCGGCAACGGATGGCAGCGGGAATTATTCAGCCACGGTGGATGAAGGCTGGTCGGGGACAGTGACGCCGACAAAAGCCGGGTACACATTTGCTCCAACAGACAGGACTTACGACCCTGTCACGAGTGACCTTACAGGTGAGAATTATACAGGATCGACAAATTACACGATAAGTGGCACAGTCACGGAAGGCGGATCAGGGCTTGTTGGGGTAACGATGGGCGGTTTGCCCGGAACTCCGGTGACCGACAGCAATGGCGATTACAGTGATACGGTGCCCTCTGACTGGTCAGGGACGGTGACGCCGACAAAGGCCGGGTACACATTTACTCCACCCAGCACGGGTTACAGCAATGTTTTGAGTGATCAGACAGGTCAGAACTACACGGGATCGACAACTTACACGATAAGCGGCACAGTCACAGAAGACGGATCCGGGCTGAGCGGGGTAACGATGAACGGGTTACCGAGCAGTCCGGTGACCGACAGCAACGGTGATTACAGTGACACGGTGCCCTCCGACTGGTCGGGGACCGTGACGCCGGCAAAGGCGGGGTACACATTTTCTCCGACCAGCACGGATTACAGTAATGTTTTGAGTGATCAGACGGGTCAGGACTATACGGCCACAGCCACACCGCCTCCTACCTATACAATCTCAGGCCAGGTTACAGAAGGCGGATCAGGGCTTAGTGGAGTAGAGATGAACGGATTGCCCGGGAACCCGTCAACGGATGGCAGCGGGAATTATTCAGCCACGGTGGATGAAGGCTGGTCGGGGACAGTGACACCGACATTGGCCGGTTATACATTTTCTCCAGCCAGCAAGGATTACACCAATGTCACGAGTAATCAGACAGGTGAGAATTATACTGCGACAGTCATCACCTACACGATAAGCGGCAGAGTGACAGAAGGAGGATCCGGACTGCAAAATGTAGTGATGAGCGGATTGCCTGG
>Ga0180431_10000514_pt1 | contig 55791 bp, 72 predicted proteins | sample SS_ome_11_FD_132459 | JGI IMG/M metagenome (GOLD analysis project Ga0180431, IMG submission 132459) | Hypersaline lake sediment archaeal communities from the Salton Sea, California, USA - SS_1_MS_1 metaG | ecosystem: Environmental > Aquatic > Non-marine Saline and Alkaline > Hypersaline >... | reverse complement strand
GGGAACACATTTATAACACAGTTAGACCACACCAGACGTTGGGATACCTGACTCCAAAGAAATTTTTGGATCAATGCAAAAGAGAGGAGGTCAGGTGTCACTAATCATATGAACGAGTACACCCCTTTGACATACAGATGGAGAAATGATAAGATTTGTAGGCGTGTCATATTCGATATAGCTTTGGAGTCTGGAGGAGTTTGTGGCTGAAGCAGGAGTTAAGGCGAAAACCTCGAAGAAGAAGGCTGCTCTGACTTGCGCGGTGGTTAAGACCTGTGGAAAGCAATACAGGGTGCACAGTGGAGATGTTATCGTTGTGGATCGCCTGCCGTCCAAGGAAGGCGATAACGTAGAAATTGATCAGGTTCTTCTGGTAAGCGATGGTAAAAAGGTGACTGTCGGCACACCCCTTGTTGAAGGTGCCAAGGTCAAAGCTGAGGTGATTGGCGAAGGAAAGGGCGAAAAGGTAATAGTGTTCAAATATAAACCCAAGGTTCGTTATCGCCGGAAAAAGGGCCACCGCCAGTTGTACACCATGCTTGCTATAAAGGAAATAGTATGTTAGTATCTCTGGGATAAAAAGAGCAGGTGAAAGAGGATAATATGGAAGAATCGGTTAACCGGGGGAAAAGCTCAATAATCTACAGGATATGGGATCTGCTGATCTATGCGTTCAGCGTGATATCTGTTACCACTTTCATGTTTCACTTTTGGGTTATCGATATGAGTAATTTCGGCATCAGTGGGGCTGACCCTCTATCTTCAGTGTACCCGCTGTGGGGAATTGCCGGGGCGTTTGCCATATTCTCGATATTCAGTGGAATTATCCGCAGGGCTGAGGTCAGTGATAATCCAATGCAGCGTGGCATGGTGACTGCGGCAGCAGTGGTAGGATGCATCGTATTGCTAGGACTGACGATCAGTGCCACTATGCTGATTGTCCCATTGTCATTAAACACAGCGTTTTATTAAATGGTCTACTGCAATTACAGGGGAATGATACGATATGGCACATAAAAAAGGCGGCGGCAGCACCAGGCTGGGACGTGACAGCAAGTCAAAGAGGTTAGGTGTAAAGCGCTATGCTGGGCAGCAGGTAAAAGCGGGAACAATAATTGTTCGCCAGCGCGGCACCAGGATAGCGCCGGGCACAAACGTCGGCGTTGGCAGGGACCACACGCTGTATGCGTTGACCGATGGATGCGTAAAATTTGAGGCTGCCTCCAAGTACAAGAGAAAGGTGAGCATTTGCTCCTCATGAAGGAAAATATTCATCCAAAGTATGTAGATGCCGAGATCATATGCGCTTGCGGCAATTCATTCAAGACCAGGTCGACTAAACCTGTGCTAAAGGTGGAGCTCTGCAGCAAGTGCCACCCCTTCTTCACCGGTGAGCGGCGAATCGTGGATACTGCAGGCCGCGTTGAGCGATTCAGGGCGCGCTACAACAAATCAAAGTAGCGCTAGCCGGGGGAAAGCGTCCTTCAATCTTCAAGCCCTCGATAGAAGCAGCTTCTGTTACCCGTGTGGCATACAGGGCCAACCGGTTCAGCCTTTATAAGCAGGGCGTCGCTATCGCAATCCCTGAGGATTTCACGAACATTTATGAAATTGCCGGATGTTGCCCCCTTGTGCCACAGTTCGCGGCGGCTCCGGCTATAGAACCATGCCTGGCCTGAATCTATAGTTCGTGCCAGTGATTCCCGATTCATGTATCCCAGCATCAACACATCGCCATTTGTTGCGTCCTGTATGATTGCCGGTATCAAGCCACTATCGTCAAACTTCAAATCGATCATGATTCCCTCCATAGGACCCGCTGCCCTGGCATAGTATCACTTTACGTTCTTCAACGCCTCAACTAAATCGATGTCGCCGGTATATAATGCGCGACCCACAATTGCCCCCTCAACGCCTATGTCGGAAAGCTTCTCAAGATGCTCGATGGAAGAGATGCCTCCAGCAGCTATTATGGGAGCTTCAATGCTTTGCACCATTTCCGAGATCGTTTCAAAATTGGGTTCAGTAAGCGTGCCGTCGCGCGAGATGTCGGTATAGATGAAACGCGGCACGCCAAGGTATAACATGTTACGTGCAAGTTCGATCGCTTTCACCGATGTGCTCTGCTTCCATCCGCGCGTCGATACGCAGCCTTCCATGGCATCGATGCCAACAATTATGAGGTTGCTGAAACGACGGCAGGCCTCCTGTATCAAGGGTTCGTTTTCGATAGCGGCGGTGCCCAGGATCACACGCGCCACGCCCAGGTCCAGTGCCTTCGATATCGAATCGATGGTGCGCAGACCGCCGCCCAGCTGCATTGGTATGATCACAGAATGAACCATACTTTCGATGATGCTGGCATGCTGCAAGTTGCCCTGCGCTGCGCCGTCGAGGTCAACGATATGCAGACGACTGGCGCCGCGTGATTGCCAAAGGCGCGCCATCTCCACCGGATTATCCGAGAAGACGGTTTCCTTACTGTAATCGCCTTGATACAGACGAACGCACTTACCGCCTCTGAGGTCGATTGCCGGTATTATGTCCATAAGCGCTCAACTGAATACATATTATACTCGTAAAATGGAGATGCATTAATGTCGATATTGGCGGTATGTTTTCCCGTTTACCTTACTGCTCGGTCGTCTTATGCGGTAGCAATGCTAATTAAATGGCAGCATAAATAACGATTACGATGGTAGCCCCAGTCCCCTCATGGCGACGATATTACGCAATATCTCGGATGTGCCGCCCTGGATGGTATATCCTGGAGAGAAAAGGTAGGTCTCTGCCGGGCTTTCGCGGAATTGTGAGGGCACCCATTTGGATTTCTGTCTGAGATGTCCATAGAGGCCGGGGATAAGTGTAGCGACATGAGCCAGCTGCTGCTCGAACTCGGTGCAATATGCCTTGGCTAGTGCTGCCTCGGTGGTTGGAAGTCGTCCCTGATCCAGCACCCACGCCACACGATACGTCAGCAGTCGCCCGACGTCGTATCGTACCGCCAGATCGGCAATGCTGTTGCGGATGACCGGCTGCGCGGCCAGCGCCTCATCGCCATGCCTGGTCTCTACTGCGTATCTGATAAGGTCACGGTATACCGGGTAATTCGTCATCAGCCGCTCAACGCCGCTTCTCTCGTAATCCAGCTGCTGCGTGATCTGTGACCAGCCACTGTTCTTTTTCCCGACCATCGTGGATTTAGGTATCTTTACGCTGTCCATGAACACTTCGTTGTAATGGTGACCGCCGGTCATGTCGATAAGTGGCCTGACAGTGATACCGGGCAGCTTCATATCGACGATGAATTCGCTGATGCCTTTGTGCTTGGGAACGTCAGGGTCGGTGCGGGCTACCAGGTAAAGGTAATCGATGTGGTGTGCACCGCTGGTCCACACCTTCTGTCCATTAAGGACGTAACAATCGTTTTCCTCAACCGCTCTGGTTCGCAGGGATGCCAGATCACAGCCGGCCTCCGGCTCGCTCATGCCGATGCCGAATACGATCTCGCCCCTGACGATGCGCGGCAGGTAGAACGCCTTCTGCTCATCGTTGCCGTGACGGATTATGGACGGCCCCATCTGCCTATCCGCAAACCAGTGGGCGGCTGCCGGCGCACCGTATCGCAGCAGCTCCTCAGTAAGCACCATGCGGTCGACATAGGTCTTACCCTGACCATAGCATTCCCTGGGCCAGCACAGGCCGATCCATCCCTTCCTGCCCAGTTTGTGTGAGAATTCAGGTGAGTAGCCGCCCATCCAGGCATCACACCGCACCTCGAAACTCCCCTGTTTCAGCTCATCCTCAAGAAACTGTACTACTTGCTTCCTGAAATCTTCTTGCTCCCGGTTAAAACTAAAATCCATCTCCGCTCGCTCCTGTATAAATACGTAGGACTATGCGTTATCGATCTCCATGAGGATATCGCCCTTCTTCACCCCCTGTCCTACCTGAATCTTGATATCCTTTACGACACCTTCATATGTCGACATTATCGGCATCTGCATTTTCATCGCCTCTATCATGCAGACCTGCTGTCCTTTGGTAACTTTGTCCCCGACCTTTATAGTGACCTCTACGATTTTGCCGGGCATTTGTGAAATTATGTTAGCCATAAACACCTCACAGATTGATATTAGAATATTTTCTCCATGGTCGCGCCACCGTTTTATTTTCAAGGAGTTCCAGGGCCCTGCAGATATTTTTTCTTGTTTCGCCGGGCAAGATTATGTCATCTATAAATCCGCGCTCGGCTGCACAGTACGGGTTCTCGAACAGTTCGCGGTACTCCGCTATCCTCTTCTCTTTCATCGCCTTCGGATCATCTGACTCTTTTATCTCTCGGGCGAAAATGATGCTGGCAGCAGTTTCAGCGCCAACGATGCAGATTCGAGCAAAGGGCCAGGCAAACATGAAGTCGGCGCCCGTATCCTTGCAGCACATGCCGGTGTATGCGCCGGCGAATGATTTGCGCACAACAACCGTTATCTTTGGAACTGTGGCGTCAATATAGGCATATATCATCTTAGCACCGTGGCGGAGTATGCCTTTCCACTCTTCCGTCGAACCTATCCAGTATCCCGGCACATCGTGGAGGTTTATCAGCGGGATATTAAAGAGATCGCAGAATCTGACAAACCGGGCGATCTTGTCAGCCGCATCGCAGTCGATGGCCCCTGCAGCCACCATCGGCTGGCTTGCCACGATGCCGGCCGGTCGTCCGCCAAACCTGGCGAACCCGACTATCACGTTCTGGGCGAAATCACGGTGGATCTCGAAGAAGTGGCCATTGTCGATTATACGGGTTATGACTTCGTGCATGTCATATGGAACGTACGGTTCCTCCGGAACTACAGTATCCAGATCCGGAATAACCCTCTCCGGGTCGTCCTCAATCTCTCGATAAGTTAGCTTTCGCGATTCAATCTTGTTATTGTCAGGTAAAAAGCTGAGAAGCTCCCTCGTCTTGTCGAGGCAGTCCCTGTCGTCTTCGCAGACCACATGCGTCTCTCCGGATTTAACCGCATGTGCCTCTATGCCACACAGCGTATCGATATCGATGTCTTCTCCAGTCTGCGTCTTGACGAAGGCTGGTCCTGCTATGCCCATGCGACCGCTTCCCTTGCACTGGAACAGGAAATCCTGCATCACGGGGTGGTATGCCTGTCCCCCAAGGCAGGGTCCCATTATCAGGGCAATCTGGGGGATGATACCTGAGGCCAGTATCTGCGACCGGAACAGCCAGGCGTAGCACTGCAGCGTGTCCATGCCTTCCTGCAAGCGCGCGCCACCGGAGTCGTTCATACCGACGAATGGAACCCCCATATTCTTGGCAAGGTCGATGGCTTCTGAGAATTTCTTGCCGTGGTACTCACCGAAGGTGCCGGCCATGGTGGTATAGTCTTCTGCCGCTGTTACCACCAGCCTGCCATTGACTTTGCCATATCCTACGATGACACCTTCGGCCGGTATCTCCTTCTTGTCCAGCCCGAAAGCGGTTGTTCTATGCTTTACGTATAAACCTATCTCAGTGAATGTGCCGGGGTCAAAGAAGTACTCTATGCGTTCGCGAGCGGTTAAGCTTCCTCGTTCATGCTGTTGCGCGATTGCTTTCGTGCCACCCATTTCCAGTATCTTTGAACGTCGATTGTTATAATTGTCAATGGTTTTACTCATCTGATCTCGCTATACTCCCTTCTTTAGGACAAGTGGTGTTACAACAACGGTCAAACTTGCTGCTGACATTAAAATATGGCCGAAGATTGCACATAATGAAACCTATGGCATTATATCACGAGAGGTCTGAGATTTCCACCTAAAAGATGAATAAAAATAAGAGCGATTGGCTTCGTGCCAATCGCTCTTACATCCAATTCTTAACTGTGTTGTTGTTACCAACCCAACATGTCCCATTCTTCAGCGTCAGCTGCCGACGCTGGCAAACTTATCTCGACTGGGATGTTGAAGTCATAAAGCGTAACCGTTTGAATCATGCGGCCAAAAGACTTCATCGTGATATCCATGCTCCACTGCACTAGGTAAAAGGTATCTGTCGCGATCCAGACCGTCATGTTAACGTCTTTAAAAAACTCGTTAAGATCGATATCATACTCCAGTTCATCCATGTCACCCTGTTCCATTGCCCAGTCCCACAAAGCTTGCATATCGGGTTTAACTTCTATCTTGTAACAATCCATACTACTGATCTGCTCTCGTCCCAGTATCTTCATATCGACAGAATTCTCAAGCAACATTATTTGCTGTGCCGTTATATCCTGCTGTTCCCATGTGCCTGTTGTGAGCTCCATCTTTATCCACCCCATACCGGCGATTTCCATGTACATCCAATCGTCGACGATGTATACCTTGGATGAATCTTGAAGGACGTCAGTATCCATAACCATATACATTTCCATACTATTCCTATCGAAAGCGCCATACCCGTCAATCTCAAAGGAGAATCCCATCATATCCATTTGGCTTGTCATATACATTTTGCATGAATTCAAATTCTTATCTGCGGCCAGTATATTATCCAGCAGCTGTTCACCTGTCATCCCATCGATAGCTGATATGCCACATCCAGATACGATTATCGTGATTAATACCATGCAGCTCAGTAGAGCACCCCATACCTTGGCCTTCATCGTACACCTCCCATACACACTATTATTCGAACTGGCGGTGATGTAATTCGGCTGCTACTATACGTTTTATATTTGTCACATCATGATAAATTATATCACATGCTTTAATAGACCTTCATCTATTTACGCTGGCGCAAGGAGTTCGTCCCCTCCTTCATCAACACTAATACCGATCAAAATCATAGCATTCATAGGCGTCTGCAGCTCCGGCAGGCAAAGATATGTACACGGGCTGATCGAAGCCATACGATGTCATCAGCATATAGATACTGCCGCTTATGCCCTCGATAGTAGTGGTCATATCTATCTCCATTTGCATCACATAGTAGGTTTCTTTCGCAATCCACAATATCATCGAGAAATCATCCATCGAGTCAATATCGGCTTGCTCAGCTGCCCATGCCCCCAGGATATATGAACTGGGTGTAACATCGATTTTATAGCAATCGGTCTCCAAGATAGTCTCAGTCCCCAAGAACTTGGCCTCAGCAAACTGTTCTATTAATTCTAGGCTGGATGAGGTAACGTCATATTCCTCCCACCCCTCCCCTTCATCGGTTTCTTCCTTGCACCAGTCCGTTCCATATCCACTGTTCGTGCCAGTATAAATCCAATCTCCGATGATATAAATATCGATCTTTTCAGTAATCGGAACGCCAAACATGTCCATAGAATATTCAGATATCATATACATTTTCTCATTGGGATAATCGATTGCTCCTTGTGAAGACATTGTCATGAATTCCTCTTTTTCTACTCTGACAATCGTATCCATAAAAAATTTTTCCGTGTTACAACTGGTTTCCATGGCGTAATTAATCACGTCGGCAGCGGTCATGCCATCCATTTCCGCTACCCCGCTTGCCCCAGGCTTACATGCCAACCCGCTTGACATTATCAAAAAACATGCTATTGTACAGATCCATACCTTTACGTTCATTTATAACCTCCATCATTCCATTTTCGACTTAGATAATATTATTATTATTTATATTATAGTGGACACAGTATATAATCGAACCTTCCGTTTGTCAATCCTGCAACGTTCATTCTTGACAATACAGTGTTACGTTGATAGACTTGCCCTATAGGGTAAGTCATTGTAACTTGACCTCGAACTGATATAACGGGTAGAGGAATACTCCGATGGCTGAAAAAGCACTCAATCAAGGATTAGTACAGGTATATACCGGTAACGGAAAAGGTAAGACCACAGCTGCCCTGGGGCTGGCTGCTAGAGCACAGGGACAAGGACTTAAGGTTCATATAATATTTTTCATGAAGGGTGGCTACCCGTACGGGGAGCGGGTGTCACTGGATCAGATGCCAAACATAAGTTACCAGGTATTTGGTCATGAGCGATTTGTTGACCCTCAGAACATTCTACAAGAGGACAAAGAACAGGCCGAGCTAGCGATGAAGTCAGCCCGTGAAGCGATTAAAAGTGGCAAGTATGATATGGTCATCCTGGATGAAATCAACGTTGCTTCCGCGTGGAAGCTTATCGATGTAGAGGACGTGCTGAAGATGATTAAAGGCAAGCCCGATAGCGTCGAGTTAGTACTAACAGGTCGATATGCAGACCCACGAGTAATTGATAAAGCGGAGCTGGTGACAGAGATCGCAGAAATTAAGCATCCATATAAGCAAGGCATACCTGCCAGAAGAGGAATAGAATACTAATAAAGGAGGGAACATGATTACTTTTAGCGTGATCAAGGCAGACATTGGGGGATACGTGGGACACTCAAGCTCTCATCCACTCATTCTAGAAAAGGCAAATGAATGTCTCAGCAAGGCAAAGAAAGATAAATTACTGATCGATTTTCATGTGACAAACTGTGGCGACGACCTGCAGCTAATCATGACGCATGAACAGGGTGTTGAAAATCAGAAAATACATAAGATGGCATGGGATACATTTATAGCCGGTACAAAGATAGCAAAGGAACTTAAGCTCCATGGTGCTGGCCAGGATCTGCTTTCCGATGCGTTCTCAGGTAATATAAAGGGTATGGGGCCGGGAGTGGCTGAGATGGAGTTTGAGGAAAGGGGCTCCGAGCCGATCCTTGTATTTATGGCTGATAAGACATCATCCGGTGCCTGGAATATGCCGCTCTATAAAATGTTTGCCGATCCCTTCAATACCATAGGACTTGTCATAGCCGAGAACATGCATGGTGGATTCCGCTTCGAGATCCACGATGTAAAGGAACACAAGAAAATTATATTCAACGCACCGGAAGAGATTTACGATATGCTTCTGTTTATGGGTGCTCCAAGCAGATATGCTGTAAAGGCGATTTACCACCGTGGCTCTAATGACATCGCTGCTGTTTCCTCTACGGACAAGCTCAGCATGATGGCAGGCAGATATGTAGGCAAGGATGACCCTGTATGCATCGTGCGTTCTCAGGGTGAGTTCCCAGCAGTCGGAGAGGTGCTGGAGCCGTTCTCGAACCCAATACTTGTCGAGGGATGGATGCGCGGCTCGCACAATGGTCCGCTCATGCCGACTTCGATCCCTCAGGCTAACCCATCTCGTTTCGACGGGCCGCCGCGTGTGGTCTGTGCCGGGTTTCAGCTGTCTGACGGCAAGCTCGTTGGGCCGAGGGACATGTTCGATGATCCAAGCTTCGATAAAGCCCGAAAAATAGCGGGAGAGGTTGCATATTATATGCGCAGCCATGGGCCATTTGAGCCACACAGGTTGCCGCTGGAAGAGATGGAGTATACTACCATGCCACAGGTAGCCAAGAAGCTTGAAGGGAGATTTACTGCTCTTTGAGTTTTGGTAGACTTTTGCTGGCTACTAAAAATCAGGCAAAGGTAAAGGAATACCGAGGTCTTCTGGAAGGCATCCCGTGGACTATAATCGACCTGAGAGATGCCGGAATAATGCATGATGTTGAAGAGACAGGCTCCAGCTTTGAAGAGAACGCCCTGTTGAAAGCTACAATATATTCCAGGCTGAGCGGTTTGACAACATTAGCTGATGATTCAGGCCTAGAGGTTGATGCACTCGAAGGTGAGCCTGGAATCCGTTCTGCGAGATATGCTGGCGAAGGGGCCTCTCAGAAGGAACTCATCGCCCATCTTTTGCATAAGCTGGAAGGCATTCCTCAACAGAAGCGAAACGCACGATTCAAATGTGTCATAGTCATATCTGCTCCCGGTGGTGAGTATGAACTTTTCACTGGAGAATGCCCGGGCATAATAGCTTTTAAGCCTTCAGGTAAAGAAGGCTTTGGATATGATCCTGTGTTTTTCCTTCCGGAGTCAGGAAAGACAATGGCGGAATTGAATATGGAGCAAAAGAACGCTATCAGCCATCGGGGGAAGGCAGCAGAAAAAGCGCGGCATTATTTGACCACATGCGTCAGCATTTAATAGGGGACCAGAGGATGCTCTATAATATATAATGGAATCATAACTATGAGAGGTTTGTGTGATTCTACTCAACGGCCCATAAACTATCTGCGAATAGCGGTTACTGACAGATGTAACCTGCGCTGCATTTATTGCATGCCACCATCAGGTGTGAAGTTAATGCATCATGATGAGGTGTTGCGGTATGAGGAAATCGTCAGGATCGCTCAAGCTGCAGCGGAACTGGGCATAAGCAAATTGAGACTGACTGGCGGCGAACCTTTGGTAAGAGAAGAGCTACCTGTGCTGGTACGCATGCTAGCCTCACTTGATGGCATTGATGACCTCTCGATGACCACAAATGGTGTGCTGCTAAAGAGATATGCTAATATCCTGAAGTCGTCGGGGTTGAAACGTGTAAATATAAGTCTGGATAGTTTGAGTAGAGAGAAATATCAAAGTATCACAGGCCATGACAGTTTAGGCGAGGTACTTGCAGGGATGACAGCTGCGATATCTGCCGGGCTCGATCCGGTTAAGCTTAATGTAGTTGTGATGCGTGGCGTCAACGATAATGAGATACTGGACTTTGCCAAAATGACTATTAGTGATGGGTGGCATGTCAGGTTTATTGAAAAAATGCCATTTGCTGGTATTCCAGAAATGGATTCCGTTTCAACCGGCGAGGTACAAGAACAGCTCGAGGCAATAGGAAAACTGGAAGCCTGTCCCCCGCGCACAGGCAATGGGCCAGCAAAGTATTTCAGGTATGAAGGCGCAACTGGAACAATCGGTTTTATCAGCCCTGTAAGTGAACATATATGTTTCAGCTGCAATCGTTTGAGACTTACGGTTGATGGCAAGCTTCGCCCGTGCCTGTTAAACGACTACGAAATTGATATAAAATCGACTTTGCGAGCAGGAGCTGTCATGGATGATATTAAAGAATTGATACAACAGGCGGTGGCAGCTAAGCCAAAGGGACACAGACTGGACGACGGGATATCTCCCAAGGGACGCTCAATGAGTCAGGTAGGGGGATGATGGAACCTTCCAGAATGATAGATGTAAGCCAGAAGCGTTCTACCGTTCGAATAGCTGTAGCCCGAGGACGCGTTACAATGCTTCCCCAGACCCTGCGGATGCTGAGAGGGAACAAACTACCGAAAGGTAATGCCATAACTGTAGCTCAGGTCGCAGGTATCATGGCGGCCAAACAAACATCTAACATCATACCAATGTGTCACCCTTTACCAGTAGACAACGTGGAGATAAAGTTTGATTTTGCTAATGATTATGTTGATATCACTGCGCAGGTGAAGTGTACGGGTAAAACAGGAGTGGAGATGGAAGCATTGACAGCCGTAGCGGTAACCGCACTGGCCATATATGATATGTGCAAAGCAGTGGAACAGGGAATAAGGGTCAAAGATATTCGCCTAATCAGCAAAAGTGGTGGTCGTAGCGGCGACATTAAATTAGAGTGAGAGTGAATTCAGTCTGTCACATGATCGATTGCAGCGTCTATATCAATAGTAGTTTGTAGCTACAATGTCTTCCGCAGATGGCGGTGTCTGGCTAAAGCTTTCCGGAATCCAACCATCGATCATAGGTAATCCTGAAGCATCGAAAACTTCATGTTTACCTTCAATGTTGATAAGGATGTATTTTAAAGGATGTGGATACTGTTCGCCCGGTGCTATATCAAGCAGGAAAAGGAATATCTCCTCGTGCAATGTGATCGTTAAACCGGATTCCACATCCTCAACGATCGTTGTATTTCTAGGTAGTGACGTATCTAATTTAAGACACACATATAGCTCATCCGACTTAACTTCTGAGATGTTAGGCAGAACAGCATCTAGCAATATATTTACAGCCGAGTCCATATTTGATGTTGCGCCGATTACCAGCTTCGCCGTAGCCGCATCAGACCAGGCTCCATCGTTATCTTTCACTCTGAATGAAATATTATGTATTCCTACAGATAATGATGAATTGGTGAAATGCTCTATCGATGCCAGCCTGCCGTCCAAACTTGATGTCCATTCCCTCGCCACAATGGTTCCATCTGAGTCTTCTCCGTGACCAGAAAACGTCACCGCTGCACTTTCGGGGGCGGCAGATGGATGTATATAATCGATATAGGCCATGGGCTTCTCGTTTCGAGCAGTGCAACATGCTGTATTCACAAGTAACATCGCTGAAAGCACTAAACAAGATAGGATCACTGATATATGTTTGACCTGTTTTGATTTATACAATTATTTATAACCTACGGGTTGGCATTCTATCACAACTGTTAATATTTGACAATGATTTGCACTCGTTCATATGATTAGTGACACCTAACCTCCTCTCTTTTCAGTTGATCCAGGAATTTTTTGGGGAGTCAGGTACCCCAACGCCTGATGTGGTCTTATGGTGTTATAGGTATGTTCCCATTCTAGTAGTTTTTCCCTCAATTCAGCAAGGTCGAAGGTGCAATCAGTGATTTCATAAAATTTCTCGGCATGAGTCCGGTGGGCACGCTCCACACCCCCGTTTAGTTTAGGTGAGCGAGGCGGTAGAACAAACAGTCGAATGCCACGCGCCTGGCATTCCTTCTCAAATACCGATTCAAACTCAGAGCCGCCATCTACCTGAATCACGAACGTTGGGGCCAAGATTGAGCGGATTTGCTTGATCAGCAAAAGTGGCGGTAAGAGTGGTAAAATCGCCCTCGAATAGCGATCCTATCCAGCCTCATTCTCTTGGCAATTGCTCAACTGTGTGATACACTGCTTTGTGAAAAGATACACTATCTCATCTGACAGGAGGTCTCTATGACTGAGGCAACGAGGGAAATATTTTGGAATATAGGAGATTATGGATACATCCTTTACGGTCTGCTGATACCATTAGCAGCCATACTCGGTTACTCTATTTACAAGCGATACCGCATGTGGAGTTTAGGCCAGCCTGATAATCGGTTCGACAAACCCCTAACAAGAATAAAGACATTCGCATCTACGTCTGTCCTTGACGGATTTTTGCATCGTCGTTTCCTAAAAGACCCATACCCTGGCTTGATGCACTTGCTCATTTTCTGGGGATGTATCGTGTTTCTGCTAGGGGCTTTTATTGATTTCGTAACACACTATGGCATTACCTCCGCTATTCAGGGAGAGGTGGGTGAGGTAGCCCATGTGCACGGTCTCTCGGGGTATTACTATCTAGGTCTATCGTTTGCAGTAGATGTCCTTGGTATCGCTGTCATTGTCGGTGGTCTTATGGCCATCTTCCGCAGATACATACAAAAGCCTAGCAGGCTGGATAACAAACCTGAGAACGCTATCGCCCTCTCCTTGATTATGGTCATAGTGCTAACCGGTTTTATCGTTGAAGGCATGCGCATAGCGTATTTCGCTAACAACCCGAGCGAGTTTGCCGTTATATATCCAGGTCTTGGTAACTACAACACTTCATGGGATGTATGGTCCCCCGGTGGCTGGGTATTCTCGAAGATGTTCCTCAGCGCTTCCGAGAGTGGACTAGCGTTATCACATATGGCTCTATGGTGGTTCCATACAATACTGAGCCTAGGTGCGATAATCTACGTGGCACTCAGCTGGTCCTCTCTTGCACACATAGTCGTTGGCCCATTTAACGTCCTGTTTCGCTCCTCGCGTCCAAAAGGTGCGCTAGCGCTGGTACAGTTGGAGGATTCCGAAACATTCGGCGTCAGCAAGATAAATGGATTTACCTGGAAGCAATTATTAGACCTTGATGCCTGCACTCGCTGTGGCCGATGTCAAGACAACTGTCCCGCTCACCTCAGCGGCAAAGCCCTGTCACCCAAGAAGTTGATTCAAGATCTCAAAACTCACTGGCTGGCAGAGTCAACGAAGCTGATGGCAGCCAAGATGACAGCCAATAAGAAGAATGGTTCGACCACTAGCGAAGGCGATAAGCAACCGCAGTCAGTTCCATTAAAAAAGAGGGTACTTAATATATTAGATCAGATCACTTTCGTAACTGTCCCCGCAATTATGAGCAAGATGCTAAAATCGTGGGGAAAAACCAGCGCCAATGGAGAAAAGCCTGAGGTCTCTATGATAGGAGGTGTGATAACCCCTGAGGTTATCTGGGACTGCACTACCTGCCGCGCCTGCATGGAAGTTTGTCCTATGTTCATTGAACACATCGATAAGATTATCGACATGCGCCGGAACCTGGTATTGGAGCAGGCTGAGATGCCGGAAACAGCAGAGATGGCGCTACGTTGCATTGAGGAACGGGGGCATACCTGCAAAGGGACAACTGCATGCAGGTTAGACTGGTGTGCTGACATCGAGGGTGCTAAGGTCATGGCGCAGGACAGCGACGTAGAGATTCTGTATTTTGTCGGTTGCTCCGCCGCGCTTGAGGATAGGAATATGAAAGTGTCGGCAGCATTCGGCAAGATACTCAATGCCGCAGGGGTTAATTTCGGCGTTCTCGGCGAGGAGGAGTCCTGCTGCGGTGACCCGGCACGCCGCATAGGCAACGAATATCTATTCCAGTTGCAGGCTATGAAAAACATCGAGGTTTTTAAGAAATACAATGTCAAACGTATCGTCGTAACCTGCCCACATGGATACAATATGCTAAAGAATGAATATCCGCAGTTCGGCGGTGAATTCGAAGTTGTCCATCATTCACAGTACATAGTTGAATTGATAAAGCAGGGTCGTTTGAAGCTAAAAGAGAATATCGCGGAAAAGATAACATATCATGACGCTTGCTACCTTGGGCGCCATAATAATGTTTACGATGAGCCGCGTCAGGTGCTGAATTCCATACACGGCATACAATTCAGAGAAATGGAACGCAATCGCAGCCGGAGCTTCTGCTGCGGTGCCGGCGGTGGACACATGTGGATAGAGGAGAACGTTGGCACTCGAATCAGCGTAATGCGCACAGAACAGGCCCTTGACACCGAATCAAGCGTAGTTGCTACAGCCTGTCCCTTCTGCCTGCAAATGTTCGAGGATGCTATAAAGGCAAAAGAGGCTTCTGAGAAAATTAGAGCACAGGATATAGCTGAGCTGGTGGCAAAGGCAATCGAAAAATAGCACTATAACTGGTGTTAAAATGCACTGGCCTCGATGTCCGCGATCGAGGCCAGTATTTATTTCGATCTATAGACTAAATCCCTTACTTGCCAGTAAAGGGTGGGTATTGATCAGTAAGTAGATTCATATAGGCACTGACCCTGAGTTGCCAGCGCATATAGCCAACTACAAAATCAAAGAGCCCTTTGGGATACTTCCCCGTAAACAAGATAACCCAGAAGGCTACAATGGTTACCACATATACCGCTATCCCATAAAGGCACAGCATTATGCCATGCGGTATACCTACGTAAAGAAACCCGAAAAATACCTTCAGCAGAAGCATAATCCTAGACAATTTCTCAGGGTAGTCAACCTTCATTCTCGCTGCATGTGCTGCCACTTTGTACCTCCTTAAACCTTCTTTAACATTGTGTGAGGTAGTCTATTGCATAAATTATTTTTTGTCAACTACTATTTTTCAACCCACCTTTTCAAAGACACTAACCTATTTTTATTAATAATATGAATGGCTATTTCTTCTGGCCATACTTTTCACGCAAAACACGCTTCAGTATCTTTCCCGTACTGGTGCGCGGAAGCTCGTCGATGAATTCCACGTACCTTGGCCGTTTGAAGCTGGCGAGTCGCTCCCGGCAGTGCTCAGATATATCCTCGTCTGTGGCAGAGGCTCCTTTCTTTAACACTACTACGGCCATAACCTCCTGCCCCCATTCCGGATCGGGAATACCTATTACTGCAACTTCGTCAACTGCCGGATGGGTATATATCGCGTTCTCTATCTCTTCTGGTGAGATATTCTCACCTCCGCGAATGATGAGGTCATCGCCGCGTCCCGCAAGAAATATATAGCCATCTTCATCTTTGTAGCCCATGTCCCCGGTGTGCAGCCAGCCGTCTTTAGTCAGTGTCTTGGCGGTTTTTTCAGCATCATTCCAATAACCACCCATAATGCGGGCGCCGCGTGCCACAATCTCACCCACCTCTCCCGGCGGCAGATCCTTTCCATCTTCGCCAATTATCTTAACCTCTATATCAGGCATCGGCCTTCCAATTGAAGAGGTCAGTCTACGCAGTTTCTTATCCCTCTCTTCCTCTGTACCTTCTATAACGTGATCTTCTGGTCCTAATGCAGTGATAGTTGAGGCAGTTTCCGTCTGTCCAAAGGCATTTATAAAGCTCACGCCTGGGAACAATTCTATAGCCTTCTTTATCACTTCGAACGGCATTGGTGCCGCTCCATATGTTATTACCTTGAGACTGGACAAGTTGTAATTTTTAAAATCGGGATGATCTACAATCCTCTTTAGCATCGTTGGTACAAGCATGGCTCGATTTGCCTTTTCTTTCTGTACAGTTTGAAGCCATTCGTCGGTATCAAACTGTCGCATTATAGCTATAGTCCTACCACCATAGGTAGCGGCCAGCATGGCCTGAATACCAGCTACATGATAGAGCGGCATAGTGAGCAGGTTAGTCTCCTGAACATCAGGATCAACAGGCTGTACGTTCTCCAGCATATACACAGTGAAACTCTTGTGGCGTAGCGGCACCCCCTTTGGCAGACCGGTAGTGCCTGCAGTATACATCAGTATGGTTACATCTTCTTCATCAACATCTGTGAAGACATCATCGGGGGATGATTCCGCCAGCATTTCGGTGTAATCCAGCACGTTATCGATCCCGCCTTCTATACAGATATATTGCTTCATCTTTGGTAGATCTTTCACCATATCATTAACCATATCAGCGTAACGCTTGCCGAAAAGAACAACCTGAGATTCAGAATGCTTCAGCATATGGGTTAGCTCATGCTGTTTCGCCCGAAAGTTGAGTGGAACAAATATCGCCCCCAGCTTCGCAGTAGCATAGTACGCTTCAACATATTCGTTACAGTTTACCTGCAATATAGCAACCCTGTCGCCCTTTTTTACACCCAGTTTTAAGAGTGCATTAGCTAATCTGTTCGACCGTTCATTTAAGTCCCCAAATGAATACCTCTTGCCCTCAAACACGATTGCATCTCTGTCCGGTACTATAGCATTGGCGATGATAAGGAATTCCGTGGTGTTCAAAACTGCCTCCTATAAAATGAATTAACCATTAATCTACAATCACGATCCCAGCTTACTTTTAACACGTTCGATAATCCTTGGTAGCACCTGACCTACTGTCGTAGTGTTAAAAAGCACATCTGCCTTATCGTCAAGTGAGGCAGGACCAAGGTTTATTATTACCAGCTTGGCCCCTGCCTCAATAGCATGAATGGGCATATCTGCAGCGGGATAGACCATTAGTGAAGAACCCAGCAGCATAAAAAGGTCGCAATTCTGTGAATGCTGTTTAGCCTCTTCGATTTCTTTTGCCAGTGGTGGCTCTCCAAACGCGACCGTTGCCGACTTGAGCATACCCCCACATGAGACACATACGGACTCCTCAGTATCTCCCCCCCCCAGCTTCCTTGCGATATCCATCATATCGAACACAGTGCCGCAACCAAGGCATTTGAGGCGCCTTAAAGAGCCGTGTAGCTCTATGACCTTATCGTTCGGGACTCCCGCTTTCTGATGCAAACCATCTACATTCTGCGTTATAACGCAGTCTAGCTTACCCATTTTATATAGTTCCGCTATAGCAAAATGAGCGGGGTTTGGCTCAGCCATCTCTATCATCCGGAACATGTTCCATGTCTGCCAACTTTTCCTGCGCTTCGCTGGATCGCCACGAAATTTAGGAAACTCAATTATTTCCTGTGCAGCGGGAGCACTAAGGCTTCGTATGTCAGGCATCCGAGAGTCCGCACTGATTCCAGCGCCAGTAAAAACCACTATTTGCTGAGCGTTGATCACCAGTTCTACCGTTTGCTGTACCAGTTCCTCTTTTGTCGCCATATTGATTGTTCTCGTATACGGTATATTTTATATCGATTTGCAACAAAGTTTAATCATTTATCAGTAAATGCCCGGTTTGCCATTTTCTTCGATAGTTCTGATTCCAGCATCAACCCGTAGTGCAGGCACATGTCACTACCCCTTTTTACGGCTTCTTTCGCGCATTGTATTGCAAAAGGATTAAATGAAAGAATTCTCTGGGCGAATTCCCTGGCTGATGAATATAGCTCATCTTTCCTAACCACTTTGTTCACGAGACCGAATCGTAGGGCCTGGTCACTATCAATTCTATTCCCCATAAGCAGCATCGAAAGCGCTCTGGACCTACCGATAACCCTAGGCAATGTCTGTGTTCCTCCAGCAGCAGGTATCATACCGAGTGAAGGTTCAGGTAACCCAAAAATCGCATCATCTGAAGCGATCCTGAAGTCGCATAACAGAGCCAGTTCCAATCCTGAACCAAACACAAACCCATGCACAGCTGCAATTGTAGGTTTCCTTATAGAATATATAAGACCCCACACGTCGCGTTGCCATCTTACCTGCCTGGCAATTATTGGTGATGGAGCTGTGCCAAATTCAGTCAGATCAGCTCCAACACAGAAAGCACGCACGCCCGCACCCTTGAATATCACCACCCATACATCCGTGTCGTCGATTAATGCACTTACGACCTGATATAGATCATCACGCATCTGGATATTGTACCGATTCATCACCTCCGGACGATTCAAGGTGATGTATGCGATATTATCAAATTTCTCGTAAATGATAGTGGCATAATCACTCATGAAGTATATTGTATCACAAACATACGTGTATATTTTAGCATAAATCTGTCAAAACATCAGAAGCCGCCGAATCAATATGCCATTTTATGAATGATGCCACATATGTCGATGGCTCTGTATCATTTGCCTCTGAATTTAGGCTGCTCTTTTTTTAAAAATGCGCGTATGCCCTCCATGCGGTCTCCAGTCGTATGCAACAGGAAGTAGAGGTCGGCTTCAAGTCTCAATCCCTGCTCCAGCGTCATATCCATTCCGGCGTTGACCGCTTCCTTTATGAACTTCAGTGCTATGGGAGCCATGCCTCTTGTCAGTTGTGACACTTCATCGATTTGCTTACGTAAGGCGTCATGCGCTACCACACGGCTTACCAAACCGACGTTATAAGCTTCTCTAGCGTCGATAGCGGTACCCGTAAGTATCATCTCCAGTGCCTTGCCCCTGCCAATGATGCGCGGTAACCTCTGCGTTCCTCCACTGCTGGGTATTCTACCATCTGCAATTTGTGGCATGCTGAACCGTGCACGTTCTGATGCAATGCGTATATCGCAGGCAAGAGCCAACTCCAGGCCTTCTGCAAAGGCAGCACCATTTACGGCTGCCAGGGTAACAGCATCCAAAGATGCTAGGGCATTGCACGCTCCGGTGCCAGCTTCACAATTGTCGGGATCGCACCCATATGAGAATATATCTCCCTCACCACTTATCACAACCAGCGAAATTTCGACCGTCTGGTTTATATTTTGACATGCATCCTCGAGCTCAAGGCGCACACTGGCGTCTATCCTATTTCCTGCAGATGCCCGAGAAAGTTTAATATAGCTAATGTTAGCTTCACTGAAATGTTTGATTGCTGTATACTTCATCGTCGCACAAATCAAATACGATACTATGGCCGATGATAAACAAGTATATTACCCGTGTCAAGATGATTGCTGGACAAAGGAGAAGCGCAAGACATATAATTGTATTCGAGTCAGGTTGAATTCTACAGTGCTGTTAAACAGATTATTCCCCGATTACTGGTTTAATCATACAACAATTTAATCGGCCGTCTGTGGCCCATGGAGGATGTTGAGTGACTTACCCACAGCAGCCTAGGATATTGATCCCCCGGGATCAGATTAATAGAGAGGTATGTCGTATAGCTGATGAAATTGCCCGTGATTATCAGGGCAAATATCCCCTTATGCTGGGAATACTTAAGGGATCGTTCGTGTTCATGTCAGATCTGGTACGTACTCTTGCCATACCTGTGGAAATAGATTTTGTTCGCCTTTCCAGTTATGGTTCCTCAAGGGTCAGCAGTGAAAAGATCAGACTGGTTCACGGGCTGTCATTACCTGTTAAAGACAGGGATATCATAATAGTTGACGATATTGTGGATACAGGCCTGGCGACAAGTTACTTGATGAACTATATAAAAAAAAGGAAACCGGCGTCACTGAAGATATGTGCTTTTCTGGATAAACCATCGCGAAGAAAGGCCACAGTCCCGATAGATTACCGGGGAATAGTAATCCCTGATAGATTTGTTGTCGGCTACGGTCTGGATTTTGCCGAGCGATACCGTGATCTGCCTGATATCTGTACCATAGAGGAATGAAGCATGATGAATAACTTACGACAATTAGTTGCAGTTGCCAGAGGTCATGAATCTGCCGATATCATCTTTACCAACGCGATGATAGTGAATACCCTGTCCGGTGATATAGAGGAGGGAAATGTCGCTATCTGCGATGACAGAATCGCCGGCATCGGGGACTATCGTGACGGCAAAGAGATAATCGATCTCAAAGGCAAGTATCTTGTGCCGACCTTTATCGATGGTCACGTACACATAGAGAGCTCCATGCTGCATATATCCCGCTATGCAGAAGCTGTTGTTCCCCGCGGCGTTTGTGGAATCGTCACCGACCTTCACGAAATAGCCAATGTGAAGGGAATTGAAGGTGTCAAGTACATGATCGAATGCTCCAGAGATCTGCCGCTGGATTGCTATTTCATGTCACCCTCATGTGTCCCAGCGACCCATTTGGAGACGGCAGGGGCCATGCTGTCAGCCCCGGAAGTAGTGAAGGCGCTTAAAGGGGATAGAACTATCGGGCTGGGAGAGGTGATGAATTTTCCGGGTGTTCTTGCCGCCGACCCAGGAGTAATCAAGAAGATTATAGCCGCTGATGGGAAGATAATAGATGGCCACGCGCCGGGGCTAAAAGGAAAAGACCTTAACGCCTATATTGCGTGTGGCATCATGTCCGACCATGAATCTACAGCACTGGATGAAGCCAGAGAGAAACTCAGGCGCGGGATGTTCATCATGATACGCGAGGGCTCATCCGAGAAAAATTTGGAAGCGCTCTTGCCACTTGTTACCGATAGAACCTATAAACGGTGCATGTTCGTTGTCGATGACCGAAGTTGCTCTGACCTGAAGCGTGATGGAGAAATTGATGGTGTTGTGCGGAAGGCAATAAGCCTGGGGATGGATCCTGTACGCGCAATACAGCTGGCAACCATAAATACAGCAGAATACTTTAGAATCAGTAGAGCGGGGGCTATCGCACCTGGATATGCAGCAAATGTGTTTATAACACCAGATCTCATCTCTTTGGAGGCTGAGAGGGTTTATCACGACGGCAGGCTGGTAGCAGAAAACGGTAAAGCCCTTTTTGCATCATCGGTTCTGAAGGGCGATGAAATGACACATACCATGCATGTTAAGCCATATAATGCAGATGCACTGGCAATCCCAGCCGAGAAGGCTAATTATCCCATAATCGAGATCGTGCCAGACCAGATACTGACCCGGAAGTCTTTCGAGAAACCAAAAGTCAATGGCAAGCGCATAGTGTCAGACATCGATCGGGATATAGTCAAACTTGCTGTCATTGAACGTCATAAGGCTACCGGTAATATCGGGCTGGCTATGATAAAAGGTCTGGGCATTAAGCGAGGAGCTCTGGCTTCATCGATAGCGCACGACTCGCATAATATAATATGTGCTGGCGTTGACGACGAAGATATATACGCAGCATCTAGAGAGGTGGAAAGGCTGGGTGGTGGGCTCGTCGTCGCCGATGGAGGCAGGGCTGTGGAGTCATTACCACTTCCGATTGCTGGTTTGCTCTCTGATGAACCGATAGAGGTCGTGGTTGATAAAATGGAACGGATGGAGTCAGCTGCCAGAAGGCTTGGTACCGGTCTAGCATCACCGTTCGCCACCCTTTCATTCCTGGCACTGCCTGTGATACCTGAGCTGAGATTAAGCGATATGGGGCTGGTAGATGTTACGGAGTTCAGGATCATGAATTGAAATCAATATGCTATTCTTGGTTTATGCACAATGGGTGAGATAAAAGCGGTCGAGTGGGTTGCAGGTCGAGTCAGGCTTTTAGATCAGACCCGGCTACCTGATGAAGAAGTTTATCTGGATATCTCAGATTATCGTGATCTGGCATCAGCAATTAGGGAGTTGAGGGTTCGCGGTGCCCCAGCAATAGGAATCGCAGCAGCCTACGGTATGGTCCTCGGCGCCATGAATTCAACCGCGAACGATAGAGAGACATTTATATCAGAAATGCGAACGATATCACGTGAACTGGCAACTACCAGGCCTACTGCCGTGAACCTGTTCTGGGCGCTGGACCGAATGGGTCACGTGCTGGAATTAGACAGGAAGGTCAACCAAATCAAGCAATCGCTGTTAGACGAAGCAAAAAGCATAGATAGCGAAGACGAGGCAATGGAGCGAAAACTGAGCCGCAAAGGATCAGAACTGATTAAAGATGATTTTAGAATTCTCACCCACTGCAATACAGGGGCGTTAGCGGCAGGCTATGGAACCGCGCTGGGTATTATACGTATGGCCTGGGAGCAGGGCAGGAAAATACACATATACGTTGGGGAAACGCGCCCGCTGCTGCAGGGTGCTCGCCTGACTGCATGGGAGTTGAAGAGATACGGTATACCTTTTACATTGATCGCCGACAGTATGGCGGGGCATTTCTTATCGAGGGGAGGGATAGATTGCGCTATCGTTGGCGCCGATAGGATTGTGGCTAACGGCGACGTCGCCAATAAGATTGGAACCTACAATATAGCTGTACTCTCTATGGAAAACGGCGTACCTTTTTATGTCGCTGCCCCGACAAGCACAATAGACGTCGAATTGCCATCAGGTAATGAGATACCAATCGAGGCGAGGCCTGCCTATGAGGTCACCAGCATTCGCGGTACGGCCATCGCACCCAGCGATATCGATGTGGCCAATCCTGCCTTTGACGTAACCCCACACAGGTACATTTCTGCTATAATTACCGAACGTGGTATAGCTAGAGAGCCATACGTTGAGAGTCTAAAAAAACTGCTCATCTAATTCACTTCAGGAGGAAAGGATGACTACCGCTAAGATTGGCGTTTTCGGTGGAAGTGGTCTGTATAAAATAGATGGAATGACCGATATAAGTGAGGTTAAGGTGGAGACGCCTTTCGGAGAACCCAGCGATGCGATAATACTTGGCAAGCTGGAAGGAGAAACCATCGCTTTTTTACCCAGGCATGGTCGAGGACATCGCATAAGCCCAACAGAGTTACCGGTTCGAGCCAACATATTCGCCATGAAGCAGCTCGGAGTGGAGTGGCTGATATCTGTAAATGCAGTCGGCAGCCTCAGAGAGGATATGCATCCGCTGGATCTGGTCGTCCCCAACCAGCTGATAGACCGCACCAGGAGCAGGGTTAACAGCCTGTTCGAGGGACTCGGCTTGGTGGCTCACATATCTTTCGCCGACCCATTCTGTCCCATCCTCAGCGATATACTTGTGCAGGCATCGCGAGAGATAGGTGCTTCGGTACACAATGGTGGTACATATGTGGTTATGGAGGGGCCTCCTTTTTCAACCAAGGCGGAATCCATAATGTATCGATCATGGGGTGGCAGCATCATAGGTATGACAGCCTTACCGGAAGCCAAGATGGCGCGCGAAGCCGAGATGTGCTATGCAACACTGGCTTGTATAACCGACTACGATACCTGGCATGAGAGCGGCGAGACAGTGACAATTGACATGGCGATAGCTAACCTCACCAGGAATGCTAATGCAGCCAGAAAGATAATCGGCATTGTGGCCTCACGCATACCGGAGACACACAACTGTGGCTGCACCAGCGCTTTGATGAATGCAATAATCACCGACCAGACCCTGATACCGCCAACGACAAAAGAAGACCTCAAGATCATCATTGGGAAGTACGTGAGATAGTGTCGTCTGAGCGCATTTTTGACTTCAGCGGACTGCCGACCATGGTGGGCAGTCTACCACACAAAGATCCTGAAGCGGCATGCTCACTGGTAGCGAAGTATCTACCCCAGTTGCCGGCATGGCCACAGCTGCCCCATCGAACGCAACGGGAGAACATGTATTTTCAGTGCAGCGAGGGATTCCCCGGCCTGATAACGCATGGCGATCGCATTTACGTCGGCCGCTCGCAGGACTTGGAGCCAGCTATCGAACAATTCTATGACATATATTTGAAGCAGGAACTCGATAAGATAGCTATAAGCCGGGAGTATGCGGAAGGGCTATATAGCTTCGCTGGCCGAAAGTGGGAGAATGCAATTTGCGTTAAAGGACAAATAACTGGACCTGTGACCTGGGGGATGGTAATAACAGATGAGAAACAGCGACCAATCATCTACGATGACACCCTGGCCGATGTGATAGGCAAGCACATATGCCTGAAAGCGGCCTGGATGCAGCGGATGTTGAGACAGGTCTCTGACAACACTATCATCATATTGGATGAGCCCTATATGACCTCTGTGGGATCAGCCTTTTTCTCTATATCGCCTGAGCATGTTGTCACACTATTGGATCAAGCCTTAGCCGGTCTCGACACCGGTTATAAGGGCTTGCATTGTTGCGGCAATACTGATTGGTCACTTATGTTGAAGTCTTCACTCGACATTTTAAGCTTCGACGCCTATAATTATGGATATACAATCTCGCTTTACCCGGATGAGGTAAGCGCATTTTTGCAACGTGGCGGTGTTCTTGCGTGGGGCATAGTCGGACGTGATGAAAGTATTCTGGAAAAGGAGAACGCTAATAGCATATTGGACAGGCTGATCGATGAAATGTCCAGACTTGAAATAAAAGGGGTGACCCGCCATCAAATTCTGAATCAGTGCCTGTTGACCCCATCCTGCGGATTGGAACCGGTGTCGGAAGATGCCGCAGCTTGGGCACTGGAGTTGCTGGCTGAGGTATCAACCAAATTCAGACAAAAATATCTTAAGGAAAGATGATGATGGAATGCCGTATTGATGAAAATAAAGCAATGTGTATCTGTACATATGAACCCTGTTCGCGCAAGGGTAAGTGCTGCGAATGCATACAGTACCACAGAAAATTAGGCGAGCTACCTGGTTGCCTGTTCCCCCCGCAAATCGAGAAGACGTATGACCGCTCCATATCAAAGTTCGTCGAGGTTTACAGTAGAAGGTGATCCATAGATTTCAAGGTGACAGGGATTGCCTGAGCGTACTGGTTGTCGGTTCCATCGCCCTGGATACCGTTGAGACGCCGGCGGGCAAAGTCGTCGAGGCACTTGGCGGTTCTGCCGTATATTTTTCTATGGCAGCCAGCCTGTACACCAATGTGAAACTCGTCGGAGTTGCCGGAACAGATTTCCCCAGAGAGCACATCGACTTTCTCAGCATTCGTGGCATCGATACAGAAGGCCTCCTTATAGTTGAGGGAGAGACGTTTCGATGGAGCGGACGGTACGATTATGATCGCAACGTTACGGAGACCATTGAAACACGCTTGAACGTATTTGCCGAGTTCCGTCCCAAGCTTCCGGAAAGTTACACTAATGCCGACATAGTATTTCTGGCCAATATTGATCCGGAGATACAGTGCGAAGTGCTCAGACAGGTACCCGGGGCGAAACTAAAGCTTCTAGATACGATGAATTACTGGATATCGGGGAAGAATAAATCCCTGTGCGAAGCACTGGGCATGGTAGATATTGCCATCATGGATGAATCGGAGGCGTATCTGCTTTCAGGCGAGAGGGATACCATCTCGGGTTCTAGAAAAATCCTTGATATGGGACCCAGCGCTATCATTGTGAAGAGAGGCAAATATGGCGCAATGATGGTCAGCAAGGATGATTATTTTTGTACTTCTGCCTATCCGGTAAACGCAGTGAAGGATCCAACGGGAGCCGGCGATAGTTTTGCTGGGGGTATGGTCGGTTACCTGGCACATGCCAAGGAGTTTACCCCTCAGGTATTGAAACAGGCAATGGTTCATGGTACGGCGGTGGCCAGCTACACCGTTTCAGAATTCAGCATCGAGGGACTGCGGACCCGAACCTGGCAGGATATACTGAGCAGGTATCGGGAGCTCTGGCGGTTTTCCTACTTTGATGATAAGGAGAATATGCAATGAAGTTTGATATTAAAGATAAGTCCATGGCAACTGACGGACTTTCCCGCATGGACTGGGCTGAGAGGGAGATGCCGGTTTTGCGCCTGATACGCGAACGGTTTGTGCGAGAGAAACCTTTAAAGGGTATACGCATCGCTGCCTGCCTCCACGTTACTACCGAGACAGCTAACCTGATGAATACCCTTAAGGAGGGTGGAGCCGATCTGGCCCTCTGTGCCTCCAACCCTCTATCAACACAGGACGATATTGCCGCTGCACTGGTGGAGAAATATCACATGCCTGTTTTTGCCATAAAAGGAGAGGACAATGATGTGTACTACAGTCACATTAATGCAGCCCTGGAATTAAAGCCAAACATCACCATGGATGATGGGGCGGACCTCGTTTCTACCATACACAAAGAGAAGCGCGAGCTGGCCAAGGACATCATCGGAGGTACTGAAGAAACCACTACCGGTTGTATACGCCTGAGAAGTCTGGCCCAGGAAGGGAAGCTGCTTTATCCCATTATCGCTGTCAACGAGGCAGACACCAAGCATTTTTTTGATAATCGATACGGAACAGGGCAGAGCACTATAGACGGCATTACACGTGCTACAAATATTCTGTGGGCCGGAAAGAAGGTTGTCGTATGCGGATACGGCTGGTGCGGACGTGGGGTAGCGATGAGGGCCAGAGGATTGGGTTCGCACGTGATAGTTACTGAGGTGGACCCAATACGGGCCCTCGAGGCAGTAATGGATGGTTACCAGGTAATGCCCATTATAGAGGCTGCTAAGGTTGGCGATATATTCATAACGTTGACCGGGGATACCAGCGTCATCGACAGAGAACACTTCCTGGCTATGAAAGACGGCGCTATTGTTGCCAACAGCGGACACTTTAATGTGGAGATTAATATCCCCGTACTTGAAAAGATGGCCAAATTGAAAAGGATGTTGAGACCATATATTTACGAATATACTCTTGATGGGGGGAAACGAGTATGCCTACTGGGTGAAGGACGGCTAATCAATTTAGCTGCTGCTGAGGGGCATCCGGCCAGCGTGATGGACATGAGTTTTGCTAACCAGGCGTTGTGTCTGGAATACCTGGTAAAAAATGAAAAGGCTCAACCCGGGGTATATAATGTCCCCAGAGAAATCGACGCCGAAGTTGGGAGATTGAAGCTCGCGTCGATGGGTATAATGATCGATACACTCACATCTGAGCAGGAAAAATATCTAAACAGCTGGGAAATAGGAACCTAGCATAAATTAAAAGATTCAGGAGAATGCGATGACAACTTTTATGACATCACCAAAATTGTTTCTGACGTCGGAGTCAGTCACGGAGGGGCACCCGGATAAACTATGCGATATTATATCGGATGCTGTCCTCGACAAAATACTCGAATGTGATCCCCTAGCCAGGGTCGCCTGCGAATGTGCAGCTACCACCGGGCTGGTCTTCGTAATGGGCGAGGTAACCACCAAATGCTATGTCGAAATGCAGGATGTTGTGAGAGAGGTTTTACGGGATATTGGGTATACACGTGCCAAGTACGGTTTCGATTGTGACACATGTGGTGTAATGGTATCTATAAAGGAACAGTCAAAGGATATCGACATGGGGGTCAGTCGTTCGCTTGAGACAAGGGAGAAAAAGTCAGCATCTGATGATATTGATTCCATTGGTGCCGGCGACCAGGGTATGATGGTGGGGTTTGCCTGTGACGAGACACCTGAATTGATGCCATTAACGATATCCCTGGCTCATCGGCTGGCAAGACGTCTCGCAGAGGTACGCAAGGATGGTACGCTCAAATATCTACGCCCTGACGGCAAAACGCAGGTCACAGTTGAATACAGAAAAGGCATCCCACATCGCGTAGACACTGTACTTATTGCTGCACAACACGATCCCAATGTAGGCCATGACACTATTTCCAAAGACGTGATTGAGCATGCTGTAAAACCTATAATTCCCGAAGCTCTTCTGGATGCAGATACAAAATATTTCGTCAATGCGACCGGACGTTTCGTAATTGGCGGGCCCATGGGAGATGCTGGACTTACAGGTAGAAAGATACTGGTTGATACCTACGGAGGCATCGCCAGGCACGGTGGCGGTGCTTTCTCGGGCAAAGATCCTACCAAGGTGGATCGTTCTGCTGCCTATGCCGCAAGATACGTGGCTAAAAACATTGTCGCTGCAGGACTAGCTTCCCGGGTGGAGCTTCAGGTATCCTACGCTATCGGTAAAGCCAAGCCGATTTCTATATCTATAGAGACATATGGCACAAATAATGTTCCCGATGAAGCTATCATGGAAATGGTCGATGAGCACTTCGACCTCAGGCCTGGAGCCATTATCCGCGACTTAAATCTGCGGAGACCCATCTACCGTCAAACGGCTTCTTACGGGCACTTCGGCAGGATTGATATAGATGTTCCGTGGGAGAAAACGGACAAAGCTGAGACTCTGCGCAGGGAAGCAGGACTGTAATATTTATTCCCACAGCAATAACCTGTAGAATATCCACATTGTATATTATTGTTAGGTTGGAATAGCTTGAAGGCGGTGCTATTAGTCGGAGGTGAAGGTACGAGGTTGAGGCCTCTTACGATCACTGTACCCAAATCGATGGTTCCAATAGTAAATCGACCTTATCTCGAACATTTAATACTATATCTAAAGGAACACGATATCGATGACATAATAATGACATTATGTTACCTGCCTGATCCTATCAGGAGTTATTTCGGGGATGGCAGCAGCTATGGAGTAAAGCTCACATATATAATTGAGAATATGCCTCTGGGAACCGCCGGTGCGGTTAGAAATGTATCGAATAAAATTGAAGAAACAACCTTTGTTTTAAATGGAGATATTTTTACCGATATAAATTTATCTGAGATGCTTCAGATGCACAAGGCGAAGAGTGCAGCGGCTACCATTGCACTCACCACTGTTGGTGATCCTACAGCATATGGTGTAGTTGAGACCAGCACCTGCGATAGCGTGCTACGTTTTGTTGAGAAACCTCGTCGCGAAGATGTAACATCAAATTGGATAAACGCAGGCATTTATATAATTGAACCAAGGATTCTGGATTCTGTTCCAAAGGATACACGCTACATGTTCGAGCGAGGGGTTTTCCCCGACATGCTTGAAAGAGGCGATCCCATATTTGGCTTTAAATCAAAAGGGTATTGGATAGACATAGGCACACCCGAGAAGTATGCGGCGCTGAATCGCGATCTGCTAATGGGTCGATTGAATCGAGCCATACCAGGAAAACTGAAAAATGACGGTATCTGGTTAGAGAATAATGTCAAGATAGGACCAGGGGCCGTGTTAGAAGGTCCCGTCGCTATATCGAGCAACTGTATGCTGGCAGATGCCGCCTGTGTAAGAGGACCTTCGGTTATTGCTCCAAACTGCGTAATAGGTAAAGGGAGCATGATTGCCGATTCAATTATCTGGGGAAATGCACAGATAGGAGATGGCGCTCGATTACAGGGTTGTCTGCTGGCTGAAGGTGTATCTATAGGAAAGCAAGCCGAAATTTCAGACGGGTGCATACTGGGCCACCATGTTATCATAGGTGAGGGGGAAGAATTAGCTCCGGGAACTGTGGTCTGGCCGGAAAGCGATTAAGGAAAAAATAGGATCGAGGGATTCAGCGATGAGAGTTCTAATTACAGGTATAACCGGAATGACGGGCAGCCATCTTGCGGATTTTCTATTGGAGCACGAGCAGGTAGAAGTTTTTGGCACTTTTCGCTGGCGAAGCCGGATGGAGAACCTGGAACACTTAAAACGCGATGGGCGCTTGAACATTATCACTTGCGATCCGGGAGTTAAGCTGCAACTTGAACCGTCGAAGGTAAATCTAGTAGAAGCGGATATAGGTGATGCGTTCTCGATGAATCGTTTGATAAATGCAGTTAAACCTGACAGGATTTTTCACCTTGCTGCACAGAGTTACGTTCCGGCATCATGGTGGGCTCCCGCTGAGACATTGCACACAAATATAATAGGAGAAGTCAATTTGCTGGAAGCAGTCAGGGCTAATAAAATCGATCCTATAATCCATATCGCTGGCTCATCAGAGGAATATGGATATGTTTTATCTGATGAGATTCCAGTGAAAGAGACCAACCCGCTCAGGCCGTTGAGTCCCTATGGCGTAAGTAAGGTCGCCCAGGAGATGCTGGCATATCAGTATTGCCGCAGCTATGGAATTAAAACGATTGTGACCCGGGGCTTCAACCATGAGGGCCCGCGCAGAGGTGATGTATTCGTCACCTCCAGCTTTGCCAAGCAGATAGCCGAAATCGAGAAGGGTGGCAGGGAAGCAATTATTAACACTGGCGACCTTTCAAGCAAGCGCGACTGGTCTGATGTCAGGGATTTTGCAAGAGCATACTGGCTGGCTACGGAAAAGGGGATACCGGGTGAGGTGTACAATATCGGCAGCGGTAAAGCTATCGAAGTCCGCCAGATGCTCGATATGCTGCTTGGCATGACCGATATCAAGGTCGAAGTGAGGCAGGATCCCACCAGGCTACGGCCTTCGGATGTAAAGATCCTGGTATGCGATAGCACTAAATTCCGGAAGCTTACGGGGTGGGAAAATGAGATACCCTTTGAGAAGACGCTTGAAGACCTCTTGAATTATTGGAGAGAGCGGGTATAAAATGCCAACATCTATTAAGTTTGGAACTGACGGCTGGCGGGCGATAATCGCTGAGGAATTCACATTTGACAATGTCAGGATATGTGCCCAGTCAGTTGCCGAATACATGATCGCAACTGGCACGGAAAAGCGCGGAATGGTTATTGGTTACGATACAAGATTCGCGTCGGAATACTTTGCCTCAGCCGCAGCCGAGGTAACAGCAGCAAATGGCATCCATACATACCTATGTAGAAAGGCATCTCCAACCCCAGTCATCAGCTATGCAGTCAAGGACCTGGATGCTGCCGGAGGTATAATTATCACAGCAAGTCACAACCCGGGTCGGTACAACGGCTTTAAGTTCAAGCAGCAGGGGGGAAGCAGCGCCTCTACGGATGTAATTGCAAAACTGGAACGGATAATATCACGCATACAGGCGTCCGGTGTGGTCGAGCGAATTGCTATCGAACACGCTTTAGACAGAGGTGTTGTGGAAGAATTCGATCCCGATGTACGGTACTTCAGACAGATCGAGGAACTGGTGGACCTTGAGTTAATACGTAGCAGCGGTTTAAAGGTCATAATCGACGCCATGTATGGGGCCGGCGGGGGTTATTTTCATTCACTGTTAAATGGGGGAAATATCAGGCTAACGGAATTGCACGGCGAACGTAACCCAGCATTTCCAGGCATACGACCTGAGCCAATAGCACCGAACCTTGTTCAGTTATCCCGGCGAATTAGAAGGAATAAAGCGGATGTCGGATTGGCAACCGACGGAGACGCCGACCGCATCGGTATTATCGACAATAAGGGGGTATATTTAACAACACTGCAGGTTTTCGCTATGCTGTCTCTGTACTTGCTTGAAGTATGCGGTAAGCGCGGACCGATAGTCAAAACAATAACATCGTCCAGCATGATTGACAGGCTGGGCGAAGCATATAATGTGCCTGTATATGAAACACCGGTGGGTTTTAAATATGTTGCCCCCAAGATGGTGGAGGTTGACGCACTAATGGGCGGAGAGGAGAGCGGTGGATATGCTTATCGTGGACATATATTAGAGCGCGATGGTATACTCTCAGGGCTCTTATTTTTAGAGTTCATGATAAAAATGAGGAAAAGCCCATCACAATTGGTCGAGTTTTTATACGACATCGTTGGCCCTCATTATTATCATCGAATTGATGTCGAATTCCCTGCAAGCGAAAGACAAACAATAATGGATCGCGTCAACGATATTAATCCATCTCAGATAAACAACGTCGATATACTACGCATTGAAACAAGCGATGGATACCGGTATATTCTTTCGGACGGTTCATGGCTTCTCATCCGCTTTTCCGGAACAGAGCCCATACTTCGCATATATGCCGAAAGCGACAGCCCCGACAGAGTTAATGATTTACTATCTGAAGGCAGAAACTTTACAGGTGTATGAGTGGTGATAGATCTCGATAATGTCTCAGCCTATCGCAGGCTGGATCCTTCAAATATGATGACCCGTATAGCAGAAATGCCCATGCAATGCCGTCGATCATGGGCCAGTGTAAGCGCATTGCCACTGCCCGACAATTACAGGGAAATAGATAAGGTTCTTATATTAGGAATGGGTGGGTCAGCCATAGGTGGGGATTTAACAGGTTCGCTCGCTGCCGAATCATCAAACACTTTAATAATCGTCCACAGGGGATATGATCTGCCGCTGTGGGTTGATGAAAAAACACTTGTAATCGCATCGAGTTATTCAGGAAACACAGAGGAAACCATATCTGCATTTTCACAATCTCTGTCAACCAAAGCCAAAAAATTGGCGATAACTACCGGAGGCAGGCTTCAGGAGCTAGCCATTGAGAACGCCATTCCCATATATATGTTCAGTTACAGGTCCGAACCTCGAGCGGCGTTCGGCTATAGTTTTTTTACTATACTGGCGTTTTTGAACACACTGGGAATTATAGATTTAATACCGGAGATGGTCGATGATGCTATAGCTACTCTGGGCAATCTTTGTACAGAGTGGGGACCTGATATCCCAACCGAATCCAATCCAGCTAAAGAGATGGCAATTGACCTGTACTCAACATTCGTGGTTATTTATGGTACCGGTATTTTCGCGAAGGTGGCCAATAGATGGAAAACCCAGCTTAACGAGTGCAGTAAGACCTGGGCCCATTCTGAGAGTTTGCCTGAGCTGAACCATAATGAAGTCGTTGGTTACAGATTCCCCAGATGGCTGTCAAATAAAACCTCCGTGGTCATGCTGCGTCCAGACGAGATTCACCATCAACTAAAGCTACGATACGACATTACGCAGGAACTTATTGAGAAGGCTGGTATGAAATGCCTTATTGTGGATTGCTCCGGGAAAAGCCGGCTCAGCAGGTTGATGAACGCCGTCCTTTTCGGCGATTATGTAAGTTATTATCTTGCCATTCTAAACCGGGTTGACCCCTCACCAGTCGAAGAGATTGACTATTTAAAACACAGGCTTTCCTCTTATAATGGGTCGGCTTGAATATAAAAGCTGTTCGATTCACGATAAACCGAACAGCTTTATATCACCCACCAAATGTGATTGTAAACGACTAGCGCTTTGTGTACTGCTTGGCCTTTCTTGCGCGAACAAGTCCGTACTTCTTGCGCTCTTTAATCCTGGAATCCCTGGTAAGTAACCCCTGACGTTTCAACACTGGACGAAGGCTGTTATCTGCTACTAAAAGTGCACGCGCAATCCCCAGTTGTATGGCCCCGGTCTGTCCAGCAGGACCACCTCCGACAACTTTAATGCTAATACTATACTTGTCTATGCTGTCTGTGACCGACAATGGCTGCTGGATAATCTTGCGCAGCCTTGTCTGTGAAAATATCTCCTCACAGGGTTTACCATTAATCACAATAGCCCCTTCGCCGGGATATAGTCGTACCCTGGCTACAGCGGTTTTCCTTCTTCCTGTAGCGTAGAAGTAGCCTTTACCGTTCAACTAAACCTCTCCCTTCCGCTTTCCCTTGCTTTTGGATTTGCCATCATCAGCACTTGAAAGTGCGATCTGAATGCCGTGCGGGTGATTATTACCCTCGTATACTTTTAGCCTTCGCATCATGGAATCGCCCAAATGATTCTGAGGTATCATGCCTCTTACCGCTGATACTATAATACGATCGGGGTACTTTGAAATGACGTTTTCGAATTTGCGGCTCTTAATTCCACCAGGATAATTGGAGTGGCTATAGTACACCTTATTCTGCGCTTTTTTGCCCGTCAATTTCACCTGTGAGGCGTTGATCACTACCACATAATCACCGCAACTTAAATTCGGTGCGTATACAGTCTTATGTTTGCCAATGAGCAATCCAGCTACTTCGGTAGCCAAACGACCCAGGGTCTTTCCCGAAGCATCGATAAGATGCCATTGTGGTTTGAGATCTGTAAGCTTAGTACTATACGTTTTCATTGCAGTCCACTAGCATATTCAATTTTCATCAAATACAACCCGTGCGGAGGCGCAGTAGGCCCGGCAGATGAAGGCTTCTTATTAACAAACAGGGCTTTGAACGAATCCACATCCATCTTCCCCGAGCCTATACGTATTAAGGTTCCAACCGTATTCCTGACCTGCCTGGTCAGAAAAGAGTTAGCGATTATACTGAAGATACACACAGGCCCTTCGCGGGCCACATCCGCTGAAAACACAGTGCGTATTGTGCTTTTTCGACCATCCAGTGAACCAGCAAATGAAATGTAATCGTGAGTTCCTACAACTAATCCACAGGCTTGTTTCATCATATCGATATTCAGTGGTCTACGCACATGAAAAGTATTTAATCTGTGCAAAGGCGATTGATACACATCGTTCCAAATATAATAACGATATTCCCGTCGTACAGCGTTCCGCCTTGGGTCAAAATCGTCACTGACTATGAAAGCATCACGTACCACTATATCTCTCGGCAGATAATGGTTTAGCGCACGTACAAGCATATCCCCATACAAAGGCGATAGTGTTTTAAAAGCTACTACTTGTCCCCTAGCATGAACCCCATGGTCTGTTCTGCCTGCAAAATATGTCCTTGTTTTCTCTCCTGTGAGCATGAAAATAGATTTTTCCAGTTCACCCTGTATTGTGGGGACGTTGTCCTGTATCTGAGAACCGTGGTATCTAGTTCCATCGTATTCGATGATCAAAGCTATCTTCATATCAGTCTACCAACTCCAATCTGACCATCCGAGCTGCATCTCCAATTCGCGTACCAATCTTAACGATGCGTGTATATCCACCGGCACGGTTAGCGTATTTTGGTGCTAACTCATTAAATAATTTAGCGACAACCTCTTCATCGGTGGCAAATGATAGTGCCATTTTGCGGCTGGCTAGAGATCCTTCTTTACCCAGCGATATCATCTTTTCTGCAAACCCACTGACTTCTTTAGCCTTTGCCTCAGTCGTCACAATCTTTCCATACCTGATAAGATCAGCAACCATGTTGCGGTACATCGCTAACCTGTGTTCCGTAGGCCTGGAAAACTTCCTTCCTGCAATCCTATGCCTCATCTATCGAACCTCATTCCAGTTTACCCTCTGCCGAGATGTCCTGCCCAACCTGCCCGTCTGAACTGACCGAATCATTCGCACTGATAAAACCCATATCGAATAGTTTATCTCTGACCTCTTCAAGGGCTTTCTGCCCAAAATTTTTTATGCCCAATAGCTCTTCGTCATTTTTTTCCAACAATTCTCCCACCTTTGTGATGCCCGCGCGCTTTAAGCAATTAAATGTCCTTACTGATAAACCCAATTCTTCCATCGCCTTATTGTACTGCTCCAACGGTATGGGCAACCTTGGCTGCTTTTCCCCTACTTTAAGAGGCACACGCGCTAACTCGTAAAACAGCTGAAACTGGTCTATTAAAATATGGCCACTCTGGCTCACGGCATGCACCGGCGATAAAGTACCATCAGTCCAGACATCTAAAATCAGTCTCTCATAACTTTGCTGGCCGATACTCAGCGTTTCGACATTATAATTCACCTTGCGTACAGGGGTAAATATCGCATCTACAGGTATAACCCCTATAGGCAACCCTTCACCAAACTCGGATGGTTTTGCGCTATGTGTAGCCGGTTTGAATCCAACTCCTTGCTCTACATTAAATTCTATTGACAACTTGGCATCTGATGAGTCCAATGTAGCCAGATGGAGATCAGGATTAATAACTTCTAATTCTGCAGACTGCTCTATATCACCAGCTGTTACTTCCCTTTCACCTTCAACATTAAGCATTAGCCTAGCACCACGTGATGAATTGTTGCGAATACGTATAGATTTTACGTTAAGCAAGAAATCTACAGCATCCTCCTTCATATACGGGATACTGGAGAACTCATGGTGAATCCCATCTATTCTTATCCATGTGATAGCCGAACCTGGAAGAGAACTCAACAACACTCTTCGCAGGGCGTTCCCTATCGTGATCCCGAAACCTCGTCCCAATGGATCTATAATGAATCGGCCATACTTATCGGAGAGTTCCGAACATTCAATTTGTGGTGTGATAACGTCTGACAAATGCATACCTCCACGTATCAGCGGGAATAGTACTCCACGATTACCTTTTCGTCGACTTTCAACTCAATGTCCGCTCTATTGGGTCTGGACAGTACCTCGCCCGTTAAATCGTCCATATCCAATTTAAGCCAGGAAGGAATAACCCTTTCTGTAAGCTGAGCAGATATATTTTTACAGAATTCAGTTCGCTTTCCCGTTGAAGACCACCCGATAATATCCCCCGCCTCCACATGGTATGAAGGTATATTAATTCTTCTCTGATTAACAGTGATGAGTCTATGACGAACAATCTGCCTTGCTTGCCTTCTGGAATCAGCAAAACCCAGCCTGTAAACAACGTTGTCAAGACGCATCTCAAGAATCCTGAGCAGGTTTTCCCCCGTCACTCCAGGCTGCCGTAATGCCTCGTCAAAATGCCGACGAAATTGACGCTCAAGTACACCGTAAATGCACCTGGCTTTCTGCTTCTCTCTAAGCTGCAGCCCGCGGTCTGATATCTTTCGCCTTTGCGGACGATTCTTGCCAGGCGGTAAATTTCGACGTTCCAGGGCACATTTCTTTGTAGTACAACGTTCGCCCTTAAGCATCAGTTTTTCACCCTGACGCCGACACAACCTGCAAACCGAACCTGTATATCTAGCCATATATTACCAAATCCCCCTGACTGATTCCCTTTACACCCTTCGCCTTTTTCGAGGGCGGCACCCATTATGCGGTGCAGGTGTTACATCGCGAATACCAGTAACGAGAAGCCCTGCAACCTGAAGGGATCGTATAGCTGCCTCTCGCCCACTGCCCGGGCCTTTAACAAATACATCTACTTGTTTAAGACCGTGTTCCATGCCTTTTCGAGCTGCCTGTTCGGCAGCAATCTGCGCAGCAAATGGCGTGCCTTTTCGAGAGCCCTTGAAACCTGCAGTCCCAGCGCTAGCCCAGGAGATAACGTTGCCGGACATATCTGTAAGGGTAATTACTGTATTATTGAATGTAGACTGAATACACGCACGCCCCTTGGGAACAGCCTTTCTTTCTCTTCTTTTTACTCGAGCGGTTTTTTTAGCCTTCTCTGCCATTATAACCTCTTATTTCCTGGCTACGGTGCGGCGGCGGCCAGCAACTGTCTTTCGTGCGCCACGCTTTGTTCTTGCATTGGTCTTAGTCCTCTGTCCATGAACCGGCAACCCGCGTCGATGCCTGATGCCACGGTAACATCCTATTTCGGTGAGACGCTTGATATTTAGATTAACTTTCCTTCTAAGATCTCCTTCAATCTCATATTCACGATCAATGATATCACGTATCTTACTTATTTCACTTTCACTGAGGTCTTTTACCCTCTTGTCCGGATCGATATTAGATAGCGCTAAAATCCTAATACTTGTGCTTTTCCCTATGCCATAAATATAACATAGCCCTATCTCTACTCGCTTATTTTTAGGTAAATCAACACCAGCTATCCTTGCCATTTATACCCCTTCGATATATCGGTTTTAGCCCTGCCTCTGCTTGTGACGAGGGTTTTCACAAATGACTCGCACTACACCTTTGCGTTTTATTATCTTGCACTTTTCACATCTCTTTTTAACTGACGCTCGCACTTTCACCCGTTTATCCTCAAATCAAGATTCTATTTGAAACGATATGTTATTCTGCCCCTGCTTAAATCGTATGGCGAAAGATCTACTAAAACCTTATCGCCAGGCACTATCTTTATGTAATGAATACGCATCTTACCCGATATATGGGCCAATACCTGGTGTCCATTAGCCAGCTCAACACGAAACATAGTGTTAGGTAATGACTCTATCACTTTACCCTCAACCTCGATGCTATCCTTCTTTGGCATATCCCTGTATCATCTGAGCCTTGTAAGTATTTCAGCTTCACTATCAGTTATCGCTATAGTGTCCTCAAAGTGAGCACACAGGCCTCCGTCTGCAGTTACCACTGTCCATTTATCATCGCCTACCCTGGTGCGCCAGTCGCCTGCGTTTACCATAGGCTCGATGGCTAAAGTCATACCTTTCTTGAGCACAGGACCCTGCCCTGGTATACCATAATTTGGTATCTGCGGATCCTCGTGCATAATGCGACCAATGCCATGACCTACATATTCGCGAACGACCGAAAAGCGTCTGGACTCGGAGAAATTCTGAATTGCCGCCGATATGTCACCCAGATGTGCTCCATGTTTTGCTCTGTCTATACCCGCTTTGAGCGCACCTTCGGCTGTTTCAATGAGCGATCTGGCAACCGCTGTTATCTGGCCAACACCTACAGTCAAGGCTGCATCACCATAATACCCCTCATAAACAGCCCCAAAATCCAGGGATACGATATCACCATCTCTTATTACACGCTTACCTGGTATACCATGAACTAGCTCTTCATTTATAGAAACACAAACGCTTGCAGGGAATCCCTTGTAACCCCTAAAAGCTGCCTCTGCTCCAAAACGCTTCAGTTCCCTCACAGCAATATGGTCCAATTCAATTGTAGCCATACCTGGCTCTATGCTCTTTTTTAATATATCCAGCACTGTTGCGACTATCCGTCCGGCCCGGCGCATAAACTCAATCTCTCTTGTCGATTTGATGATTATACCCACTTCAGTTTTCACTCAGCACCCTGATGATCTCATCAGTAATGTTAGAGATCTCTTGTCCCCCATCTATTTCAGCTAATATACCCTTCTCTTTGTAGTACTCGATCAGCGGCAAAGTCGACTGTACATATACGTCGATACGTTTGCGGACTGTGTCAGGTTTATCATCATCGCGTTGATACAACTCACCGCCACATTCATCGCACTTTCCCTTAATCTTGGGTTGTGCCGTTATCAGATTATAAGGCGTCTGGCATTTGCGGCAAATGAATCGGTTGCTGAGCCGCCGCACTAGCTCCTCCGCTGCAACGTTTATATATATAGCTTTTCCAATAGAATCGCCCTGCTTTGATAGAGCCTTATCCAAAGCACGGGCCTGCTCCAATGTCCTCGGGAAACCATCCAGCATGAAACCATTTTTACAGTCTGGTTTTTCTATACGTTCGAGTATCATTTTTATAGTAATATCATCCGGAACGAGTAATCCCTTATCCATATACGATTTTAATTTATTACCCAGATCATCACCCCTTCTCGACACATCACGAAATAAATCTCCCGAGGCGATATGAGTAATTTTCAATTTTCTTGATATCTCACCTGCTTGAGTGCCTTTACCAGATCCCGGAGGTCCTAATATCACAATATTCATTATTTTATAAAACCTTCGTATCTACGCATCATAAGCTGTGCTTCTAACTGTCGCATTGTATCCAGTGCGACACCAACAACTATTAGCATACCGATCGACGGCAATAATAACGATTGGATACCTGTAACCTTCTGTATTATGAATGGCGATACGGCAACCAGAGCAAGATAAAGCGCCCCCCCCCATGTTATACGAATAATTATTCGATTCAAGAATTGTTGCGTTGCCTTCCCCGGTCTTATCCCGGGAACGAAAGCCCCCTGCTTTTGAAGAGTTTCACCGAGATTCTGCTGCTGAAATATTATCATTGTGTAAAAAAATGAAAAACCTAATACAAGAATAAAATAGGCGAACCAATAGAACCATCCTCCCGAATCGAATATGTTTACTATAGTATTGGCAAAGTTTCCCGGCTCAGTGGGGGGATTGGCAAAAAAGCCTGCGATTATACCGGGGAAAACGAGAAGTGCCATTGCAAATATCACTGGAATCATTCCCGCTGTATTGACTCTCAATGGAATGAAAGTGCCACCTGATTGGCGATATAATCGCCCACCCCTATAGAGGCTCCTAGCATATTGCACGGGTATACGCCTGCTGGCCTCCGTGAATATCACTATCACCACCAGTATAATCAAAGCAATTATAAGGAACGCACCAATAGCTAGTAGCTGTCCTTCCTGCTGAGACAAATATAAATCCCTAATTAGTTCTGGCAGGGTTGCAACTATGCCTGCAAAAATTATCAGGGAGACGCCATTCCCTATTCCGTATTCGGTTATCAGTTCACCCAGCCAAACGAGAAACATGGTTCCCGCCGTCATAGCCAATATCATGGTTAACGTCGGCAGAATATTTTCCCCGGAGAATCCAATTCCGTGTATGACACCGGCATTCTGCAGAATTATGAGTTGCCCATATCCCTGGAGAGCCGCTAAGGGAACAGTTAACCAATGTGTATAGAGATTGATTTTTGCCCTGCCTGCATCACCTTCACGTGCAATAGACTGCAGACGGGGTATAACTGGCACTAATAGTTGCATGACTATCACAGCAGTTATGTAGGGATATACTCCCATAGCGGCAATGCTCATATTTCGCATTGCTCCGCCACTAAATAGATCTACAATGCCCAATAGAGCACCGGTTCCCGACCCTTCACCCAAAAAATTGCGCATTGCATCTACATCTGCTCCAGGAATCGGGACGTGAGCTACAATACGGAATATTAGCAGAAGGCCAAGAGTAATAATAATCTTTCGTCGCAGGTCAGCCTGCCCGAAGGCATCGATCATTGCCTGCAGCAATTGTGGCCTCCCCCCACGTTTCTCCTGAGTCACTACTCTATCTCCTCCACATGCCCCCCGGACGCCTCGATCTTGGCCTTCGCCGATCGGGTGAATTTGTTAGCCTTTATAACAAGCGGCTTCTCCAGCGAACCATGTCCGAGAACTTTTAGCGGTAACTTTGTCGTTTTAATCAGACCGCGTTCCAACAGAATCTGCGGCGTGACTTCACAATTAGACTCAAAACAATCGAGCCGTCCAATATTCACCGTTACATACTCTTTCATAAATATATTTGTGAAGCCACGAAGTTCTGGGAGCCTCTTAGTAAATGGATTCTGTCCGCCTTCAAATCCTGGACGGAGGTGAAAACCGGCTCGCGACTTCTGTCCCTTTAAACCTTTACAGGAATACCGGCCATGTCCACTACCAAAGCCCCTTCCAATACGCTTAGGCTTGTGTCTTGCTCCTTGAGATAAAGTCAACTCATTCTGCCTCACCAATAGCCTCCACTCTAACAAGATGCCTCACCTTCTGTATCATGCCTCTTATCGAGGGTGAATCTTCGTGCTCAATCGTTTCGTTCAGACGATGAAAGCCCAAAGCTCTTAACGTTCTTCTTTGATCGCGACGATATCCGACATCGCTTCGCACCCATGTCAAAGATATCTTATTCAACTGTTGCCTCCGAAAGGGGGTGAGGTTTGCGCTTTATAGCTTCTGTCTGAGGATCCTTTAACCGCCCGAGTGCTTTGACAGTGGCTCTCACAACATTTACCGGATTCGAACTCCCCAGTGATTTGGTAAGTACATCTGTAACCCCTGCAAGTTCTAATACTGCACGGACTCCACCACCTGCAATCAATCCTGTGCCAGGTGCAGCAGGTTTCAGCAATACTACAGCCCCGCCGTATTTTGCGGTTATTTCATGTGGTATTGTGCCTCCGCTAGTCGGTACCAAAATCATGTTTTTCTTCCCTACAGCTGCCCCCTTGCGTATTGCCTCTGGTATCTCACGCGCTTTGCCCAAACCAGCGCCCACATTTCCTTTACCATCACCAACCACCACCAGTGCCGTAAAGCTAAAGCGTCTTCCTCCCTTCACAACCTTTGCAACGCGCTTCAGATTAACAAGTTTTTCATTAAGTACGTGTTCTTCTACTTCTGTAAGAGTCATCTAAAACTCCAAACCTGCTTCTCTCGCACCTTCTGCCAGATGCTTAACTCGACCGTGATATTTATATCCACCCCTATCAAATACAACCCTACGTACCCCTTTACTGATAGCCCTCTCTGCTAGCAGCTTCCCCACAACTTTTGCTGAATCAACTTTATTCTCATAATTAGGACCGGCTTTATCGGAGAGTTCAAGAGAAGATGCAGCCACAAGTGTGTGTCCCTTTTCGTCATCGACCACCTGTGCATAAATATGTTGGAGGCTTCGAAAGACGTTAAGGCGCGGACAGTCGGAGGTGCCTTTTACACGTCTCCTCACCCGATTATGCCTCTTAGCCCTTGCTACCCTAGAATAACCAGACATTACTTTTTGGCACCTACCTTACCAGATTTCCCAGGTTTGAGCCTGACGAATTCTCCAACGTATCGGACCCCCTTGCCTTTATAACGATCCGGAGGTCTTAGCTTCCTTATCTTGGCTGCAATATCCCCCACAAGCTCCTTATCGATCCCATGCACACTAAAGTGCTGCGGGTCACTGAGCGTAATGGTTATCCCCTGGGGTGGCAATATCTCAACAACATGCGAATAACCAATCTGAAGTGTAAGTTTATCGCCCGCAGACTGGGCCCTGTATCCCACCCCTACGATCTCAAGGTCCTTCTTAAACCCGCTACTAACACCTTCAACCATATTTGAAATTAAGCTTCTGGTCAGTCCATGTAAAGCGCGGTGATTTCTCCCATCGCTGGGTCGCGATACTACCAGCGTATTGCCCTCAATTGTTATCAGCATATCAGGGTCGATACTGCGTGACAGTTCACCTCTGGGTCCCTTCACAGTTATATCACTGCCGTGTACATCAACCTTGACACCTTCAGGTATCTGTATAGGCAAGCGGCCTATCCGAGACATTACATATCCTCCGTCACCATACAAAACATAAAAGCTCACCACCAAGGTTCTGGCTCCATGCCTGTTTCCCTGTCATAACCCCTTTAGAAGTTGAAACTATAGATATGCCCAAACCACCCATGACACGTGGTATATCCCTACGCTGCGTATAGACCCTCAGTCCAGGTTTGGAGATTCGCTTCAATCCCTGTATTGCCGATTCTTTATCGTCATAGTATTTAAGGTGTATTTTGATGACCCTTTGTGGCCTGCCCTTGAGAACCTCGTAATCCTTGATAAAGCCCTCTTCCCTCAATATCTTTGCAATTGCAAGTTTAATGCCAGATGCCGGAACGAGAGCATGATCATGTCTTGCAACAATCGCGTTTCTTATTCTTGTTAGCATATCTGATATTGGATCTGTATTCATAAATTGCCCTTCACTTACTTAATAAATCCATACATATATAAATTACCAGCTTGATTTCCTGACACCTGGAAGCTTCCCCTCTAATGCAAGCTTGCGAAAGCATATACGGCAGATCCCAAACTTACGAATATATGCCCTGGGCCTTCCGCATATCGTACAACGATTTCGTTTTTGCACAATATACTTTGGCGGGCGTTTGGATTTTACGATCATAGATATTTTGGCCATACGATTCCTTTTCCGCTATATGTCAATCTTTTGTGAACGGCATACCCAGCAGTTCCAACAATCGCAATCCCTCGGCATCCGTTCGAGCGGTTGTAACTATGGAGATTTCCATACCTCTTACTCGATCAACTTTGTCGTACTCAATCTCCGGAAACATGATCTGCTCTCTCAAACCCATAGTATAGTCGCCATGTCCATCGAAGGAATGTCTGGGCACACCCTGAAAATCTCTAATCCGTGGAAGAGCCACATTCAAAAACTTATCTAAAAAATCATACATACGCTGTCCACGTAGGGTTACAGTTATCCCAATTGGCATCCCTTTGCGTATCTTGAACCCTGATATCGGGCGCTTTGCACGCGTAATTACCGCTCGCTGTCCTGTTATAGACGCAAGGTCACTCTGTGCTGCCTCTATTGACTTGGCATTTTGCGTTGCTTCACCAAGACCTATATTTAATACCACCTTCACAAGTCGAGGCACTTGCATAACGCTCTTGTATCCATACTCTTGCATCAGAGTAGGAATCGCGTGGTCATTGTACTTTTCTTGTATCAAAGACATCAGTCGACTACCTCTTGGCAGCGAACACATTCCCTTACCCGCTTTCCATCACCCAGTTTTTTACTCCTTATCCGTGTCGGCTGGCTGCATTTGGGGCATACCAGCATGACATTCGATATGTCGATAGCTGCCTCCCTTTCTATGATACCTGCCTGCCTAGCCTGCCCCCTGGGCTTGGTGTGACGCTTCACTACATACGCGCCTTCAACAATCAACCTGCCCTTTGATGGGAACACCTGCCGGACTTTCCCTTTCTTGCCTTTGTCCTTTCCGGCAATGACTATCACAGTATCTTCCCGCTTTATGCTCATTTCAAAGGACCTCTGGCGCCAGTGATAATATCTTCATGAAATTCCTTTGCCTCAATTCGTGGGCAACAGGACCGAAAATGCGTGTTCCTTTCGGGTTATTCTTATCGGTTAGGATCACGGCTGCATTATCATCGAACCTTATTGTAGAACCGTCAGGACGTTTATACGGCTTGCTGGTCCTCACAACCACAGCACGAACTACCTCCCCTTTTTTAACAGTGCCTCCAGGAGTAGCTTCTTTCACTGCAGCAACTATAACATCTCCAACCCTGGCATATCTTTTCCGTGTTCCACCTGGAATATTTATACACATGATGCTTTTAGCCCCGGTGTTATCCGCTACCCTCAACCGGGTCATATTCTGAATCATTCCCTATCACCCCTGATCAATATCTTGTCGATTTTCCACCGCTTTTCTTTCGATAATGGGCGTGTTTCAATAATACGCACCATATCACCAGCCCCACATTCGTTATTCTCATCATGTGCCTTAAACCTTTTGATGCTTCTAATCTGTTTTCTGTAAATCAAATGGGGTCGGTATGATTTTACCTCCACCACAACAGTCTTATTCATCTTGTTACTGACTACTCGACCTTCTTTAGTTTTTTTAGCATTCTCTGCAGTCAACAACAGATTCACTCCTTCTTGGCTAATTCCTTTTCTTTCATTATGGTGCTTATCCTGGCAATCCTCTTTTTTACATTTCGTACCTCGTGATAGTTCACCAGTTGCTTGGTTGCCAGGCGAAATCTTAAATTGAACAGCTCCTTATATGCATCATCTAGCTTATTCTTCAAATCGTCGGCGCTGAAAGAGCGTATCTCGTGAACCTTCATCATGATCCCTCCATATAGGTTGCACGGGATACAAACCTGGTAGGGATAGGAAGCTTATAGGATGCCAGCCTCATTGCCTCACGAGCTGCATCCTCTTTGACCCCGGCTATCTCAAATAGCATCCTTCCTGGTTTAGTCACACACACCCAGTGTTCTACAGCTGCCTTGCCGCCTCCCATCCTTGTCTCTAGTGGTTTTTTAGTTACCGGTTTATCGGGATAAACCCTTATCCAGACTTTACCGCCACGCCTCACATGACGGATAATAGCTCGCCTAGATGCCTCTATTTGACGTGAGGTGAGCCAGCACGCCCCGAGAGCCTGCAGACCAAACTCTCCAAAAATGATTGTATTACCGGATTGGGCTACGCCCCTTCTATGTCCCCTCTGCTGCTTTCTATATTTTACCCTTTTCGGTTGTAGCATTTTATAACACCTGTTTTAACGTAACTGTATATCTAGCGCCTTACTCTTCCTCTGACGACTTATCGTTAGACTTCTTAGAAACTTTGGCTTTAGATACTGGTTTGCTATCAGTCGTTGTTTCCTTTCTATCTTTCTTACTAGATTTCGATCCAATTTCAGGTTTCTTGGCCTTCGATTTGGTTTTAGGTTTACTCTCAGTTCTTACTCGAGAGGCAACATCCGACTCCAATTTACCCTCGGATTTTACTTTTTTCACTGGTTTTTGTTTCACTTCACCCTTTATTTTAGTTTTAGGGCTGGGTTCTGTTCCTTTGCTCATTGTGACAACATCTTTAATATCAGCCCCACTGCTAATCTCCTGGGCATCTTCAACAGATATTTTCTCTTCATCACCTGAATCAGAAATCTCCATTGAAATATCGGCGCTTGGCTCAGCCACGTCTACTATCGCCTCATCTGACCCAACAGTCGCCGCAGCTTCAGAGGTTTTATCCTTTTCCTCTGCATGGGTCATCAGTAATGAGGACTCTACTGGAAGCTTCTCAGATTCAGGTATAATATCTCCTTTATATACCCAAACTTTTACTCCAATGCGTCCCAGTGTAGTATGTGCTTCGGCCAATGCATAATCGATATCGGCACGCAAGGTATGTAGCGGTACTCTTCCCTGATGCAACTTCTCTTTTCTGGCATACTCAGAGCCTGATATACGTCCTGCACATGTTATCTTTATACCCTGCGCGCCCCTTTCCATGGCTCTAGCTATGGCCTGCTTCATAGCTCTCCTGTGCGATATGCGCCTTTCTATCTGCTGGGCGATACTTCTAGCAACGAGATAAGCATCAAGTTCAGGTTGGGCCACCTCTATTATATTAAGCTTGACCCTTTTACCTGCAATCCTTTCCAGTGCCGTCCTCATCTCATCTACTCTTTGTCCACCTCTCCCAATCACAATGCCTGGCCTTGCAGTATGTATCGTAACCGTAACAAGATTTGTCGAGCGCTCTATTTCAATGTTCGATATATCATCAACTGCATATTTGGATGATATCGCGCTTCTAATCTTTAAATCTTCCAAAAAAAGATCAGTGTACTGCTTTTCAGCATACCACTTAGCTTTCCAATCTTTGGTTATGCCAATTCTGAACCCAATTGGATGGACTTTCTGACCCAATCACTCCTCCTCTTTAACGACAATGGTTATATGGCTGGACCGCTTTTTTATCGGCTTCACGCGCCCCCTAGGTCCTGCGCGATATCTGCGCATTGTGCGTCCTTCATCTACATAAACTTGAATTATCCTCAAATCAGCAGGCGTCATCTCAAAATTGACTTCAGCATTTGCAGATGCCGATTTTACTACTTTAGCAACATCGCGTGCAGATGGACTAGGTAAAAATTTTAATATCGCAATAGCCTCCTCCACTTTCTTGCCCCTTATCGTATCAACAATGGAGCGCAATTTACGCGGTGAGGTATGGATATATTTGGCTCTGGCTCTTACTTCCATTATCCTTCTATGCCTTCTTCTTTACCGTCGTTAATTTCTCCGACTTTGCGGAATGCCCCCTGAAAGTTCTGGTTAAAGCAAACTCGCCAAGTTTGTGCCCTACCATATTCTCAGTTATGAATATGGGCACATGCCTTCGACCATCATGCACACCGATCGTATGCCCTATCATCTCCGGTACTATCGTAGATGCCCTGGACCAAGTCTTGATAACAGCTTTTTTACCCGATACATTAAGGTCCTCTACCTTCGCCAGTAATTTATGATCGACGAAAGGGCCTTTTTTTGATGACCTCGACATTCTCTATTCCCCTTTATCCCTGCTTCCTTCTCCTGACTATCATACGGTCTGTGCGCTTGTTATTGCGGGTTTTATATCCCCTTGCTGGTTTACCCCAGGGTGTTTTTGGCCCGGCCAACCCTATTGGACTTCTGCCTTCACCACCACCGTGTGGATGGTCACGTGGTGTCATGGCAGAACCTCTAACTGTCGGCCTTATACCACGATGTCTCTTGCGCCCTGCCTTACCTAGCTTGACATGCTGATGCTCGACATTCCCTACTTGGCCAATGGTAGCATAACATTCTAAATTTATTTTTCGTATCTCATTCGATGGCATGCGTATTAGCGCATATCCACCCTCCTTGGCCATCAACTGAGCAACGGCTCCGGCACCCCTGACTAATTGCCCCCCTCTACCGCGCTGAAGTTCGATATTATGAACCGATGTACCGGTAGGTATAAATTTTAAGGGTATAGCATTACCTGGCTTAATGTCGGCCTTTTCACTTGATATCAGAACGTCTCCAACCTTGATTCCCAGTGGTGCTAAAATGTATTGCTTCTCCCCATCTTCATATTGAATCAAAGCAATTCTTGATGAACGATTCGGATCATATTCAATAGATTCAACTACCCCAGGCACATCCAATTTGCCTCTCTTGAAATCGATAATTCGGTACATTCTTTTGGCGCCACCACCCCTGTGACGTATCGTTATCCTCCCCTGATTGTTCCTGCCGGCTTTCTGTTTAAGTGGACGCAGCAAAGCCCGTTCCGGCTTCGTCTTGGTTATTTCATCGAAGCTGGCTACAGTCATACCCCGTCTCCCGGGCGATGTTGGTTTGTACGTTTTTATCGGCACGCTATACCCTTCCCTTATCTGATGTTATCCACATTATTTTGGATTTTATCACGTAACGCTGCGACTGCTACTTATAGACCTTCAAAAAACTCTATCTTCTGCCCTTGCTTTACAGATACAATCGCCTTCTTAGACTGCGATGTTAGCCCCCTCCTCCTGCCAGGTCCTCTCCACTTTGCAGGTATCCTGACTATATTTACTCTTTCAACTTCCACCTGAAACGCTTTCTCTACAGCCTGGCCGATTTGATGCTTTGTGGCACTTTCTGCCACTTCAAAAATATACTTGCCCTGCCCTTGAAGCACGGTGCTTTTTTCGGTGATTATGGGCCTAAGCAATACTTCCAGATTTTGCATATTTCCTTTTCTATGCCTCTACCAGTTTGCTCGAACTAGCGGCAAGCCGCCGCTCCAGCTTACGGGCGCAATCGACGGTTAAGACCAGCACCTTGAAAGACATGAGGTCTGCCACATTAACCGTGTCCGCTGTCAATGGCTTAACATTTTCCAGATTTCGAGATGACCGATAGATAATTGGATCTGCATCGGCGGTAACTATCAGTACAGATGATTCTATGTGGAGTGGCGCCAGTACGTTGACCATGTCTCTGGTTTTTATATCTTTTAAACTTAGCGTCTCCATAACTCTGATATCGCCGGATGCCACCTTGTCTGACAGTAGGCTCCTTATGGCAAGGCGTCGCATCTTACGCGGGATCGCCTGACGATAGCTTCTCGGTTTAGGTCCAAATATGACTCCGCCCCCACGAATTAATGGCGATCTCTGACTGCCACGTCTCGCCCTGCCAGTGCCCTTCTGGCGGTAGGGCTTGCGGCCACCCCCAGAGACATCACTACGGGTTTTTGAACTTGAGGTGCCCTGACGAGCGTTGGCCAACTGCCTCACCAGTGCCTGATGCACAACGGATACATTCGGAGATATGCCAAAAACGTGATCATTCAAATCTATATCACCTACAATATCCCCACTCATATTGTGTACTGGGACCTGCACCATTAAAAACCCTCCGGAGCTACGTCATACATTCTTCCATCCACTAGGTACAGAATTCTCATCGCTTTTTCAGCCAGCCGCCGATCGTGAGTAACAACAATTAACGTCTTCCCGGCTTTAGCGTTTAACCGCATCAATAGCTCCATAATGCCCGTGCCCGTCTTGGTATCCAGATTGCCGGTAGGTTCATCTGCAAGAATAACCTTGGGATTTAGTATGAGCGAACGTGCAATGGCTACTCTCTGCTGCTCACCACCCGACAGCTCACCCGGCTTATGGTGTATGCGATCTTTCAGCCCTACCAGGGACAGCAAACGCTCCGCCCGTCTATAATACCTTTTGCAGCCCTTCAATGGCAATACCGGTGTAAGCACATTTTGTAATGCCGTCAAAGTTGGTACCAGATAATACGTCTGGAATATAAACCCCAATTTCTCACGGCGGATTTTATATAACAATCTCTCGGGTACTCTGCTTGCCTCTATGCGATCCAAAATTACTCGGCCAGATGTGGGACGATCAAGAGCGCCGATCATATTTAAAAACGTTGTCTTACCACTTCCTGAAGGTCCCAGTATGGCAATGAATTCACCCGGCGAAACGTTAAGGTTGACGTTTTTCAAAGCAACAACCTTTGTAGGGCCTTTCCCGTATATTTTAGTCAAATTCTGTAATAGTATAATGTCCTTACGTTGCCGATAAACATCCGCATAATCTCGAGACTTCTTGCCGCTGCGGACCGTGAAATCTTCCATGGTTATCACCTAAATTGCCCTCAAACTCTCAATAGGGCTGACCCTTGCTGCTCTGATTGCAGGATACAGACCCCCTACAATACCCATAACCATACCAAAACCTACAACTATTAAGGCCAGAGTCCAAGTTATTAGCGCAACATCATATTTCAGATATCTATCTATACCCACACCAGCACCATATCCTATAATCAGGCCCACCACCGCTCCAAGAATTGCTACGGCTAAAGACTGAAATATGACGGAACCTATTATATTTGTATTGGACCACCCTGCTGCTTTGAGTATTCCAAATTCCTTGGTGCGCTCAATAACCGATATAAGCATAACTATAAAAATCGATACCCCACCAGCTATCGCTGCCACAAGCGAGACTACCCACAGGAAGCTATGAAACACACTCATACTTTCGTTTATCTGCTCAATCATATCGGTGGCGATAACCGTTTTTACTGGAACCTGCGCATGCTCAAACATTGCATATATTGAATCGGCTACATCCTGAACATACTCTGTACTGACAACCTGAACGCTGATGAAATTCACCTCACCGCTGGAAACCCCCAGCACTAGATCCCTCGCTGTGGCCATATTTGTATACATACTTGAGTCATAAATATTGTTGCCAGTTTCAAAAATTCCAACTACATTTAGCGTAACAGGAGTCCCACCTACTACAGGTATAACGATTTTGCCACCCACCTTAGTATGTTCTCCGGATGCGAATGCTGCAAGCATGCTGCCCAGTACCACCTCATTTTGCCCCTGCACCAACTTGCCCTCTTTTATATTCTCGCTGGAAGTCGGCCCGAAATATGAGTTATCCTGTGTGAAATCTACCCCCCTCAGGGTAACTCCCATAGGATCACCAAAGTTCGCCACTTCGCGTGGTACAAATACCAATACCTCTGGTCTCACTGTATCAACGTGGTCAATTTCCTTTATATCTTGAGCATAGGAAATTGAAAATGGCGTCCCCCCTCCTGTCATAAAGCCCATAGGTGCATCGTGTGAGTATACGCCTATACCCCCCGCGAGATCATTCATTGTATCGTTCATAACCTTATCCATACCATCAGATATACTGAGCAGTACAGTCATCAGAGCAATCCCGAGAGCGGTCCCCAGTATCGCAAAAACTGCAATACCCCTCCTTCTGAATGCGCTCGCTATGGAAAACTTAAACAACCTAACTCTCGCTCGATTCTCTGGGCTGGTGTACCGACCGCTTTATTTTTACAACACCGTTTCTGGAACCCGGAATGCCTCCCTGAACGAAAAGTAGATTTCGCTCAACGTCTAATCGAACCACTTCGAGGTTCTTCACGGTTACCCTATTATTTCCCATGTGACCTGCCATGCGTAACCCCTTGAAAACCCTTCCAGGCGATGTTGTTGAACCTATCGATCCTGGAGCCCTCAGCCGATCGGATTGACCATGTGTCTTGGGACCACCCTTGAAGTGATGTCGCTTTACACCACCTGCAAAGCCGCGCCCCTTCGAAAACCCAATAACATCTACCAAGTCACCCGGTCGAAATATGCTTACATCGATTTTTTGCCCGATATCAATAGAACTTATATCGGCTATTCTAAATTCATGCAGGTGCCTGAGCATCCCAATACCCTTCAGATGCCCTTTCTGCGGCGAGTTAACCTTTTTTACATCGCCAAACCCTAGTTGTACGGCATTATACCCATCCTTGTCTGCATGTTTTACCTGTGTGATAAAGCATGGACCCGCCTCTATGACGGTGACCGGGGTCACTCTTCTGTCCTCTTTGAATATCTGCGCCATACCTAGCTTCCGACCAATTAGTCCGTCAATCATCGTACTGACTCTCTTATAAATTATTATCCATCCTGCATGTATGCATGGCTAATTGCCAAAGATGTATTATCAAATCTTGATCTCAATATCAACACCAGCCGGTAAGTCCAGTTTTGTAAGCACATCGATCGTCCTCGTGGAAGGATCGAGGATATCTATCAGCCTCTTGTGTGTTCGAATCTCGAACTGCTCACGGGAATCCTTGTCAACATGGGGCGACCTGTTTACACAGAACTTTTTTATCTTTGTGGGAAGCGGGACCGGCCCTATAACCTTAGCGCCTGTCTGCTCAGCTGCCTCTACGATATGCCCCGCTGATTGGTCCAGTATGCGATGATCGAAAGCCTTTAACCTGATTCGTATCTTTTGCTTGGGCATCAGACCATTCCCCCCACTTTCATAATGAGATGATCAGTCATATTATCTGGCAATTCGTTATATCTATAGAATTCAAGACTATATGTGGCCCTGCCCTGGGTAACAGACCTCAAGTCAGTGGCATAGCCGAAAGTTTCTGACAATGGGATAAAGCAGCGTATAATCTTGGTATCGCCCCCGGTGTCAATACCGGTTATCTGGGCTCTTCTGGCATTTAAATCGCCCAGGATATCCCCCGTGAATTCCTCAGGTGTTACAATCTCCATCCTCATCACAGGTTCCAGCAAGATTGGTTTAGCCTTTTTAGCTCCATCGCGTAAAGCCATCGACGCAGCGATTTTGAAGGCCATCTCGGATGAATCTACTTCGTGATAGCTCCCATCGTAAAGGATAGCCTCTATGTCCACAAGGGGATATCCTCCCAGTACTCCACCTTCCATAGCTTCCTTGATACCCCGAGCTATAGGCGGTATAAACTGTTTGGGTATAACCCCACCCTTTGTCTTATCGTGAAACACCAGGCCTGACCCACGCTCACCGGGGCGTAACTCCACCCAGACATGACCATATTGTCCGCGCCCACCTGTTTGCTTGACAAATCTACCCTCAACCTTTACCGGAAGAGTTATGGTCTCTTTATAGGCTACTCTTGGCTTGCCTACATTCGCTTCAACCTGGAACTCGCGTAGCATTCGCTCTACAACTATTTCAACATGCAGCTCTCCCATACCTGCAATAATAGTTTGGCCTGTATCCTCATCATGACGCGCTGTAAACGTAGGGTCTTCCTGTGCCATCTTTGCCAGTGCCATATCCAAACGTTCTTGGTCTGCTCGAGATTTTGGCTCTATCGTTACTGAGAGGACCGGCTGTGGAAAACTTATAGTTTCAAGAATTATTGGTGCATTCTGGTTACAGATCGTATCGCCAGTAAATGTTTCCTTCAATCCTAATGCGGCCGCTATGTCCCCGGCTTCGACTACTTTTGTCTCACTGCGATGGTTAGCATGCATCTGCAGCAACCTTCCCACTTTCTCCCGAATATCTCTTGTGGTATTGTAAACTTGTTCCCCGGATTTCACTTTCCCGGAATATACTCTTATATATACAAGCCTCCCCACGAAAGGATCTGTTACCACTTTGAATGCCAGCGCCGAAAAAGGACTACCATCCTTTGGCGATCGCAAAATCTCTTTGCCATTTCTGGGGTCTTGACCGACCACGGGTGGGACATCCTCTGGTGAAGGTAAATATGCCACAATGGCATCCAGTAGATGCTGTACCCCCTTATTTCTCAAAGCAGTGCCGCATAGCACGGGAACTACCTTGTTGGCTACTGTTACTCTTCTCAGGGCTGCCTTTAATTCTGCAGCATCGATACGCTTTCCTTCAACGTACATTGACATAAGCTTATCATCTGATTCAGCCAATTTCTCAACCAATTTGTCCCTGTAATGACGTGTTTCCCTCTCTAACTCAGTTGGTACATCGCCAATTTCAGGTTTATCTTCTGGAGCGCCGGAGAAAAACCAAGCCTTCTCTCCTATTACATCTATCATTCCTCCAAATCTATTTTCGCTCCCTACTGGCAACTGAATAGGAATTGCCCGCGGACCAAGCCGATCATGAATCATCTCTACCGTACGTGTAAAATCGGCACCATTCCTGTCCATCTTATTCACGAAACAAATCCGAGGGACATTATATCGATCAGCTTGTCTCCATACGGTCTCAGACTGCGACTGAACACCAGCAACAGCGTCAAAAACGACGACACCTCCATCCAAAACCCTTAAGCTCCTCTCAACCTCCGCGGTGAAATCCACATGTCCCGGAGTGTCGATGATATTTATGCGATGGTCCAGCCAGCTGCAAGAAGTTGCTGCCGCTGTAATGGTAATACCCCTCTCTTTTTCCTGCGACATCCAATCCATTACGGTTGTACCATCATCCACATCCCCTATACGATGAGTCCGACCTGTATAGTACAGTATCCTCTCGGTCAACGTCGTTTTGCCGGCATCTATGTGCGCGATGATGCCTATATTCCGAATCTGGTTTAAAGGAAACGACCGTGACATATGGTTCACCACCGGTAATGAACGAAAGCGCGGTTCGCCTCCGCCATCTTGTGCGTATCTTCGCGTTTTTTAATTGCAGCGCCCTGACGTTGTGCTGCATCCATTATTTCTGCCGCCAGCTTCTCTCTCATGGATTTCCCTGCCCTAGCACGTGCCGCCTTTAGAAGCCATCGTATTGCTAGTGATGACCCTCGGTCAGCCCGAACTTCCACTGGCACTTGGTATGTAGCTCCACCGACCCTGCGTGGTTTTACCTCCAGCATTGGTGTAGCGTTTTTGATCGCCTGCTCGAGCGTAGCCAGAGGATCTAGCTTCTGTTCTTTCGAGATGATTTCAAGCGCTCCATATACTACTCTGTCAGCTGTACTCTTTTTACCACGGCCCATTATCCTGTTCGTAAACTTGGTTATCAGAACATTCTGATAAACAGGGTCAGGTGGTATCTCTCTCTTGACAACCTTAGCTCTCCTCGGCATGCTAATCCCCTCCAGAACGCTTGGGCTGCTTGGTACCATACTTGCTGCGCCCCTGCTGCCGCTTCTCTACACCAGTCGTATCTAGAGCCCCACGTATAATATGATATCTTACCCCAGGCAGATCTTTTACACGGCCACCACGTATTAATACTACTGAGTGTTCCTGCAAGCTATGGCCCTCTCCTGGTATGTACGCAGTCACCTCAATGCTATTGGTCAATCTCACCCTCGCCACCTTCCTCAAAGCAGAATTAGGTTTTTTAGGTGTAACTGTCTTTACCTGAGTACATACACCACGCTTTTGAGGCGAACCAGGCCCCGGCAACATCCTGTTTTTAAGCGAATTGTACGTGTAATGCAAGGCCTGCGTCTTTATTTTTTTTCTGGCGCCGACACGCCCCTTTCTTACTAATTGATTTACCGTTGGCACATATACCTCCAACCCATAAATTAAAGGCCGAAAGCCTTATGGCTGAGCGGCCTTATTTGCCTGACGAGATGGAGTTCAACCTCCACCAGGGCAAAGCCAACTGAGCGCTAACTGAAATAATGTAGCACTATTTGACACGAGTGTCAAGCGTTTGTACTCGTTCATATGATTAGTGACACCTGACCTCCTCTCTTTTGCATTGATCCAAAAATTTCTTTGGAGTCAGGTATCCCAACGTCTGGTGTGGTCTAACTGTGTTATAAATGTGTTCC
>Ga0180431_10000510_pt1 | contig 56074 bp, 53 predicted proteins | sample SS_ome_11_FD_132459 | JGI IMG/M metagenome (GOLD analysis project Ga0180431, IMG submission 132459) | Hypersaline lake sediment archaeal communities from the Salton Sea, California, USA - SS_1_MS_1 metaG | ecosystem: Environmental > Aquatic > Non-marine Saline and Alkaline > Hypersaline >... | reverse complement strand
TGAACCTCTACATGCGCCTCCGCCCCCAAGTCCCCAAAGGGCACGAGGGATGGGGCAAGATCGGGGTGCTCAATATGAGGACGCTTGAGGAGTTGATACGTGGGAGCCGTGGTCTTCAAACCCGACCGCGGCGTTGACAGATCGCCGCGGGTCTGCGTACATTGCCCTTGGGCTTTGCGGAAGACGCGCTACGTATGTTGTGTTCTGATCGGAAGGAGATGCGAATGAGGAGCAGGCAGCTCTGGATCGGAGTGGCACTGGTGCTGGTTGGTGTGGCAAGTGCGTGCTGTGCGGACTCGGAGCCGACGATGGCGGACTGTGCGGAGGTTGGCGCATCGGCCGCAGTCGGCTTGGCTGAGATGTACGTGGAAGGGCTGATCCGAACCATGGTTGTCCTCGCGGCTACCGCACCGGTCAAGTCGGCAAGCTGGGATGCTATGTTCAGTTTGCTGGAGACGTTTCAGATCGCAAGCCTACCGATGGCAACCTGGTTTGTGCTGCCGGATGGCTCATATCACACGGTCAGCGGGGGAAGATCGAGTGCGAACCTCTCCGATCGTGACTACTTCCCGGTTGTCATGTCGGGACAGATTGCCACCGGCTACGTTGTGATCAGTCGGTCGACCGGCCGGGTATCGATGGTCACCGCCGTACCGGCCATGCTGGAGGGAGACATCGTCGGTGCTCTTGGCGTATCGCTGTTTCTCGATGATTTCAGCTTGGTGATCGCGGACGACCTTAACCTTCCCGCGGGTGTCGTGTTCTACGCAGCGACAGGGGATGGGCGCATTGCACTCCACTCTGATCCCGACGTGCTTTCGGCGGATGTGGCGGAAGCTGGTGTGATCACGGAGGAGACAGCAACCTTCATGTCGCAGTTGCTTGGGTGGACATTTGGCGTGGGACCTGCGCAGTAGGCGCTGCGGCAATGCGCGAGCCTAGTGAGACGCTGTTGCGTTCCGGTTGAAGCCGATTGTCGCGCCGATCGCCGGACAGATCGGGAGGAGCAGAAATCCGAGAAACTCGGTCGTCGCTTCGGGGACCCCGAACAGGTACAGGAGCGGCTCGACAAACGCACTCATGAGACCTCCAGCGAGCGATCCGAGCAAGCAACTGAATACGTTCCCCTCGGCGCCGCGGATCTTGCTGGCCGCAAGGACACCGGCGGTGGCCCCGAGTCCTCCTCCCAACGTGACGCCTGCAACCACTGTGGCGACCCGCGCTGCACGCGGCTCGAGGGTTGGCGCAATCTCGCTGATCGCGAGAATGCCGAGTCCCACTCCCACAACGCCTCCGAGCGCGCCGCCGAGTAGCTGCGTGCCGACCGGTTGAATCGGCGCTGCGATCAACGCGGGGTGCACTGCACCCATGAGGATCAATCCAACGGCGAACAGAACGACTGCGCTTCGCAAACGGTTCACCTCCGTTTCCATTCTCCCGATTTCCACCACCTCAGAAGGGCCATCGGTTCACTCCATCCTATGGCCGGAGGTGTGTGCGCGGGAGGCCCCAATCGCGCTCCGCGGACTACGAATCGCCTAACTGCACTGACTTGCCACCGTCTCCTGTGACGCTCTCATTGCTCTGCGCAATCCTCCGCAGCTTGCGAAGATCCGTCTTCACGAGACGATGTGCAGTACCCACCGAGATGTCGAATTCCATGGCGATCTTCCGGTAGCTCTTTCCGCGGCGATGCTGGGACTTCATCTGTTGGATGCGATCGATTCGATCCTCCTCTTCCACGAGCGTTCCATCCCGCACCGTGAAGCCAAACGGTGGCCGGCCAGGCCATGCGCGCCGTGCCTTGCGACTCTTCAGGCGAGCTCGCGTCTGCTCATAGTCGATGCCCCTCTGAAGCACAGCGAGACCGCGAATGAGGGGCTCCGCGTTCAGCAGCTGCGCTTCAGGCGCGAGATGCAACGGCGCTCCATCGAAAAAGTCGGCACATCGGAATCCAATCCCTTCATCGAGCCACCGTTCGAGCGAATTCACTGCATCGCCTGCCGATGTGAAGATGTGCTGCGGTCGCAACACGAGGATCTCGTCAGCCAGGCCGCTCCGCAGTCGCTTCATGACCTCGCGTCCTACTTCCCGGTCCTCCAGGGAACGTCTCGTGCGGGAATCCGTCTCGACGAGGAAGCCAACAAGCGTCAGATCAATTCGACGGCAGTATGATCGAAGGTCGCGTTCGACACCGGTGCGTCCGGTGCGATCGCTTCCAATCCTCGTCCAAGGGAAAGGCCTGTAGTAACCGATTACACGCATCCTCATAGTTCTAGAAGAGTACTTCCCATCTGGGGTTCTCTGCCAATCATAGAGCCTAGACACTGCTAGCACATCCCGCCTCGTCGTTGATCAACTACAGAGTTCGTCTTCTTCAGCGACGATCTCTACTAGATCAGTCCCTTCGCAATCAGCCACTCGCGGGCGACTTCCTCTGGTTCGAGGAAGTCGTTGTCTACGCGAGTGTTGAGCGCAGTCATTTCGGCTCGGGCTTTGGCTGGATCGCTCGGGAATGCAGCCACGAGACTGTCCAGAAGACCCTCGACCTCCGCCGGGAACGCATCCAAGATCTCCTGGCGGAAGATGCGTGAAAGAGGCGTACACCGAATCAAGGACGAAGTAGAAAATCGGTCAGGATTGCCTATGAATCGTATCCTCATAGCGTTAGGGGCAGGCTCCTCTTGTCCGTCTCTCTCTCTCCACTAGTTCTGACATCCAGCTGCGGTTGACAAGCCCTGCAAACGTGGCGAGGGGCAATTGGGATTCACCTTTCTATCCGTGTCCCCACTGAAGCGTCATTGATGAGAATTGATCTTAGATCATTTCATCTCTATCACACAAGTATGTTCGGGAGTGTCATCTACCCGCATGTACGTTAGGGTTAGGTTTCGCGGAGATCCACAATCTCGTGATTCTCCAATCCCTCGATAACTGCAATGAGTTCCTGCCTGGATGCGTCGCGAACCTTGATCATCGCATCCCACATATCAGGCTTCCTCGGAGACGGAACACCGCAGATCGCCGGTATCTTCCATCCTTTTGCTCCCACAGCATGCATCAGTCTGGCGGCCTCTCCATCAGCATTGGGCATTCGTACTGTCACACGGATGCCGGAGCGCCGAGCCCCAAGCATCTCCATCAGCTGAGCGAGGAGGTCTGCCTTGGTGATGATCCCTTCGATGTTGCCATCCTCGTCAACGACAGGAAGGCATCTCACCTTGTTGTTGACCATGATCCTCGCTGCCTCTTCGAGGGGAGCCATCTTGTCGATGACGATCACGTCTTGAGCTGGAACCATCACGTCTTTGAGCTTCAGGTCCGAGACGTACCGAGAAATTTCCCAGACATTGAGGCTCTCGAGCTTCGCAGGATGAATCAGCAGCCGACCGCGCGATACCAATCCCGCCAGTCGCTTCCCCTGTTTGACAACGGGCAAGTGGCGAACGTCGTTCTCCCCCATGGCGCGTTGCGCATCAAGAACGCGCATCTCGGGCTCGACCATCATCGGATGCTTCGTCATATAGTCTCGAACCAGCATTGAGGCCTCCTTTGCGCAGATCAGTCCTCTGACAGAGTAACGACTGGCTCAACGTCGCGGAGTTCCGTCAGTGGAATGTGGCAGTAGATCTTGTGATCCGGCCCAGCGTCTGCTCCTGGCGGCTCTTTCTCGGCACAGATATCTCCAATGAGCCGCGGGCATCTCGTATGAAACCGGCACCCAGTCGGCGGATCAAGTGCGCTTGGAACCGCCCCCGATAGGCGGATTGCTTTCTGCTTTGCCAAGGGGTCGGGAATCGGGACCGCCGACAGCAGTGCCTCCGTATATGGATGATAGGGAGGGGAGTAGATCGCCTCAGCGGGACCAATCTCACACACCTTGCCCAGATACATCACCGCAACAAAGTCAGAGAAGAATCGTACAACACTCAGATCATGTGAGATAAAGACCATCGTGATCTCGAATTCCTGCTGCAGTTCGAGGAGAAGATTGAGGATCGCTGCCTGGACAGACACGTCCAGAGATGATGTGGGTTCGTCACAGAGTACAAGTTTCGGATGCGCAGCGACTGCTCTAGCCAGTGCCACGCGCTGCTTCTCGCCACCGCTCAACTGGCGTGGTACGCGGTTGTAGTAGCTCCCGTTGAGCCGCACGGCTTCCAGCAGTCGATTCACCTCTTTCCGTGCCTCGTGGCGTGAGATTCTCCTCAGACGTCTCAACGGACGGCCGATTTGGTGGCCGACGCTGAATGAAGGGTTCAGCGTTGAGTCTGGATTCTGGAAGATCATCTGAAGCTCCCTGATTAGGGCGTCTCCACGATTGCGCACAGGCTTCATGATATCAAGCCCAAGAAACTCCATCTCTCCATCGTGAGGGCTCTCCAGGCCAACGATCGTCTTCGCGAGGGTACTCTTCCCGCATCCCGACTCTCCAACAACACCAAGAGTTCGTGCCCTTCGGAGTTTGAAGGAGATGTCATCCACCGCTTTGACGTGTCGTTTCGTTCCCAATCCGATCAAGCTCAGAACAGAGTTGCTTCGTTGCGTGTAGTACGTCTTGAGCTTATCCGCCCGAAGGATCGGCTCTTCGGTATCGTACGTCGTTTCCAACGTGATGGTCTGTTCCGCAGGCGTCCGTTTCTTGAGCTTCTTGGCGCCGTTTGATGCAATCCGTTCGGCGAGATGACACCGAATGGCATGATCCTCCGCAATTTGGCGAAGCTGCGGATGCTTGACTCGACAAATGTCACGAGCGTAGTCGCACCTTGGCTCGAAAACGCACCCTGGGGGGATGTTCATCGGAGATGGAACGCGACCACGGATCGGTGGGAGATAGCTCAAGTCCTTGCTCTCTCCGAGGCGCGGGACACACTCCATCAGGGCCAGCGTGTAGGGGTGAAGCGGGGTCGCGAAGATTGTGTTCACTGGTGCCTGCTCCACAAGCTCGCCCGTGTACATCACGCCGACCCGGTCGGACACGGAAGCAATGACGCCTAGATTGTGGCTGATGTAAAGAATCGCGGTATCGAAGTCAGTACGAAGATCGGAGATCAGATCAAGCACGCCGGCCTCTACTGTTACGTCGAGAGCGGTTGTCGGTTCATCGGTGATGAGCAGCGCTGGGTTGTTCAAGAGCGCCATGCCGATGACGACACGCTGCTGCTGCCCGCCGGAGAGTTGGTGCGGATAGCGTGCAAGCATCGTCATGGGATCGGGCATGTAGACCCGTTTGAGCATCTCCAAGCATTTCGCTTGGGCCTTCCCTGTCTTCATGTTCTTGTGTACGATCAGCGTCTCTGCCATCTGCTTGCCAATGCGAAGGCATGGGTTGAGTGCTGAGAGCGGATCCTGATAGACCATCGACATCTGATTCCCGCGTAGGTGTCGCAGTGTTTCCTTGCTTCGTCCGCGCAGCTCCTGGCCTTGGAAGAGAATGCTCCCATTCACGATTTTCCCATTTCGATCGAGGAAGTTCGCAATACCGAACGCAACTGTGCTCTTCCCGCAACCAGATTCGCCGACTAGTCCTAGGACCTCTCCGCGGTGGATTGCAAACGAAACATCGCGAACGGCTGAGACGTCGCCCTTTCTCGTCTCGTACAAGATCGCGAGCCGATCGATCTTCAGTACGGGTCGCGGTCGTCGTTTATCACTCATCCATCTTCCCCTTCCTCCCGAAGCTAGACTCGACAAGAACTGCGCCTAGTCTGATCATTGATATCGCATGGACTCCTCTCGCAAGCCATCGGCAAACAGGTTCAGACCGATGACCAGTGACGAAATCGCGATCGATGGCCAAAGGACTGCCCAGATGTTGATGTAGATGTACTGGCGACCCGTTGCCACCATGCTCCCCCAATCGGGAGACGGTGGCGGCAAGCCAAGCCCAAGAAATCCCAGCGTGCCGATTGCGAAGACCGCGTAGCCGATGCGCAACATCGCATCAACGATAACTGGGCCTCGGGCATTTGGCAGGATCTCGACAAACATGATGTACAAGGGATTCTCACCCCGAAGCTCAGCCGCTGCGATGTATTCGCGCGTCCGGATATCGAGTGTCATGCTCCGAACAAGACGCGCGATCCCGGGAGCCCCGGTGATTGTAATGGCCAAGACTACGTTGAGTGCAGAAGGCCCCAATGCCACAATGATAATTAAGTAGAGCAGGATGGGTGGAAATGCCATGATCGCATCAAGAACGCGCATCACAACCTCATCGATCCAGCCGCCGAAGTAGCCGCCTGTGAGTCCGAGCGTGGTTCCGATCACAAGAGCAGAGAGCACAGCGAGCGGTGCCAATACAAGAATCGTACGTGCTCCGTAGATGACACGAGTCCACAGGTCCCGTCCCAAATGGTCGGTGCCAAGGATGTGTCGAAGTGATGGACCCTCGTTCATGGCGTAGCGATCCTGCTCAGTTGGACCGTACGGGGAGAGAAGGGGAGCGAAAACAGCGAAGAAGACCCACAGTCCAACCAGCGTTAGCCCAATCATCGCTACTCTGGATGACGCGATGATGGCAAACAAGCCACGGACGCGTCGCCAGATGGTGTGCCGCATTGCGTATCGCTTGATGGGGCGCTTCAGCTTGCTCTCGTCTGAGGCCATCCGTTCTCCTTTCCGATCCGCGATGTGTGACTACCCATACCGAATGCGGGGATTCAGGAATGTGTAAATGATGTCCGCAATCAGCTGTGTCCCAACGGCCAGGGAGACCATCACAAGCGCCACGGCCTCGATCGCGAAGATGTCCTTGTACAATCCAGAATCGTAGAGGTACTTTCCCAGCCCAGGGAATCCGTAGATTGCCTCGACCACGACGATTCCCCCCATCAGCCAATTCACATGGAGCATGATCACGGTAATCGGCGCAAGCAGCGCATTGCGAAGTGCGTGTCGGAACACTATCCGACGATACGGCAATCCCTTCAAGTGAGCTGTTCGGATGTAGGCTGTATTCATGACCTCCACCATGCTTGCACGTGTAATCCGCAGTACGTATCCCAACTCGATTAGCGTGAGGGTGAGTACCGGGAGCACTAGCATCTTCGGATTGGTAAAGATGGCCGTGTCGCTCAGGTAGACCGTCGCTCCCGGAAGAAGCTTGAGCCATGTTGAGAAGATGAGAATCAAGAAGATTCCAGTCGCGAAGTGGGGGGTCGCTGTTGCGGCCAGCCCGCCAATCGAGAGTATGCGGTCAATCGCCTTCCCCTCGTTCAGTCCGGCAATCAGGCCGAGCATGACGGCAAGTGGCATGACCACGGAAAACGCAAGCCCGGCAAGGATCCCCGAATTCATGAGCCGACGAAGCAGGGTTGGCCCCACGGACCGTCCTGTTTGGATCGACTCACCTGGATCGCCCCGGAGGATCCCCTTCTGCAACGGGATGTACTGCTTTGCGCCTGCTTCCTGCTCGGTCCACCAACCGGCTGCACCGGCTCGCATCCAATACGTTTCGCCGGTGCCCTTCTCCCAGAGCACGGCGCGGTCCTGCGTATCCACGCCCCAGAATGTGCTTACGCCTTCGTCATCTGTCGACCATCGGTCATTGTCGAGTGATTCCACGATCGAGCCATCCGGCCGGAGCCGTTGTGCAATGAGATCCTGGCCATTCTCGAGCTTCCAACGAATCGGCGTGCCGTCCTGATCAATCGCCCACCAATCGATGATGTCGCTTTCCCCGCGCCGAATCCTTCTCAGGGACAGGCCGATGCGGTCATCACTCCGCCAATCGTTGCCGATGAGCCAATCCAAGTAGCGCAGATACGCCGGCTGATCGAGCCCCAGTTGCTTCTTGAAAGATTCTTCTTGTTCCGGTGTGGCGAACGCCCCGAGGATCTTCCGTGTGACATTTCCGGGGGCGACCTCGGTCACGAGAAACACAATCATCGAAACGATGAGCATGGTGACACCCATCAGAAAAAGGCGTCGGAGAATGAACTTCGCCATCGATTTACCTTCCGGCTAGGCGGAGCGTTTAGCGCTCTACAGGTTCCCGCTTCACCGCTCGTTGCAAGCCTTTTGCCGCAGGCAGGCGGATTCCGGCATAACCACCAACTGCAGACTTCCGATTTATCCGCCTGTCCTGTAGGGACAGTTGGGGCAGGTCAAGCTCAACTTGACCTGCCCCGAACGTGTCCACTCCCGCTACGCAGATTTGGACCGACGATCACGGCCCTCTGCGACGGAACCTAGTCGTCTATCCAGGCCTCTCTCAAGAACTCATCGTACTGGTTGGGATGGCCCTTGAAGTTCTGAATCCTCGTACTAGCGATCGACCACACGTTCATCCAATAGGGGATGATCACTGAGCCACGATCGCGTTGGATCGTTGCCATCTGGCAGATGATGGCTCGACGGTTATCGATATCCGCCATTCCCTGTGCCTGCGCTAGCAGTGTCGAGAATTCGGAGTCGCACCATCGGCTTTCGTTCCATGGCACCGGATTACCTTCGCTATCACACGTGTACGCAGATGCCGCCACCATTGTTCCGAGCACGCGGGGTGACCAGTGCGTGATCCCCACTGGAACCTCGGTCCAAACGTCCCAGTATGTCGTTCCTGGGACGGGCGTGATATTGATATCAAACGCCGGCGCTGCATCCTCCTTCAGCACTTCGGCAAGCGTCACGGTATCCGGCCAGGCCGTTCCCATGGTGATATCAAAGCTGATCGGCGTTGTATAGCCCGCATCTTCCAGCATGGTCTTCGCACCTTGCGGATCGAATGGGATCGGGTCGATCTCGCAGTAGGCCGGATGTGCTGGAGCGAAATGATGATCAGCTCCCACGACGCCTTCACCGTAGTAGGCGACGTCAAGGATCTTCTCTCGATCGACGCACATCTTCAGTGCTGTCCGTACGACGTTGTCGTCCCAAGGCTCCATATCCACACGCATCCGCAGGACCCTAGTATTGGCCGTGGCTGTACCAATGACTTGCACATCCGGATCATCTTGCAGTGCCAGAAAGTGTTCGATGTCCGGCTCCGTGATCACATCAATGGACCCATCCTTGATCGCAGCAACGTGTGCCGCCGCCTCTTGGCCTGTTACGACGTAGATCACCTGATCGACATAGGGAAGTGGCTGCCCATCCTCACCGTTTCTCCAATACGGCGGAACGCCGTCGACGCCATTCCGCGACTTGAGGATGACGCGCTCTCCTGCAGAATACTCGTCCAACAGGAATGGGCCTGTGCCGATCGGGGCCTCGATGAAGTCACCCTCAAACGTTCGCGAGTTCATGATCTGGGCCGGATACTGATAGAGGTCCTCGGGAACGCTGATTGAAGGCGCATCCAGATTCAACTGCACCGTGTATTCGTCGATCTTCTGCACACCGTCAGGCGACAAGTAGGAGCCGATGAACCCAAGCAGCGACGACCCCACGTCCGGATCAAGCCAACGCCGAATGTTGAATACGACGTCATCCGCGTTGAACTCATCCCCGTTGCTGAACAGAATCCCCTGTCGGCAATTCAGGGTCCAAGTCATTAGATCATCACTGGCTTCCCAGCTTTCCAGCAGCCAAGGATGGGTTGTGTTGCTTTCGTCGGTGAAGGTCAAGTACTCTGCAACCATTCTCGTCGGGTTCGAGTTTGCGATCCACGAGTAGCGTGCTGGATCATCGATCCGACCGATGTCTTCTCCCGATACGACGATGGTTCCCCCTCGCTCCATAGCGAACGTGAGAACCGACCATCCTCCCAAGAACAGGAGACACAACACCATTGCAAGCGCTCTTCTCATCATGTTCTTCCTCCTTTTCCATTTCTGGTTCCTCCAATTCACGACATCGTACGCCGCGAATCGATGGGACAATTTGCTTCCGAACTCCGCCAATCGCGCCTGAACCCAGGGCGCCGCATACTTGCGCCAGAAGAACAGATGGCAAGAATCCGGCAATCCTTGCTGCTATAATCTTTGCTTCTGTCTGCCAAGAGCTTGCCGGTTTCCCCGAATGTCTTGAGAAGCAGACACATCAACATCTCAAGCGTTCGTGACGTGACCTAGCCCAGAAAGCACTGCGATACAGGTGCCTATGCCCATCCCTTGTCCGGCTTCGATCACTGCTGGATCCACTTTCCGGAGGACTGCGTGTGTACTGCGGATGATGGGCAGCAACCCATACAGGATTAGGGCAATCACAACGGGAAGCATCCCGATGGATGGAAGAGACATTGCATACAGAATCCCCATCAGGATTCCGAACAGCGCCAACGAAGGGATGGTCATCCGGATGCTTGCCGCGTAGATGACGCCGTCGGCCATGTGCTCTCGGCCCTTGCCAAACACCCACATACCGATCAATACACCAAGCACCACAGCGATGGCATTCGCGATCAGGACGATCTGCAGATGCTGCCATGTCCAGCCAAGCAGCTTGTCAGGATAGCTCAGCATATACTGCCATGTCTGTTGGAACATCTGGCTCCTCGCATATCCTCAGTCTTTTCAAGACTAACGTGATAATTTCAATAGACCTATTGTACTGATTGGTAAAGACTATTGCGAGGTCTTGCGTTCTGTTTTCCAGTAACTCGAACACTGAGTGTGTTGATCGGGCTGCACTTGGTACATGGCGAGCAGTGCTCAGGAAGGCGCCTGTCATTGCACTCAGCTGATAGTAGAGGATACCTCGTGCAGGAGAGCGGACCGCTGTTCCGGACATCCTCTTCACGATTGCGCTTCACGGATTGCACGGCCCGGAGTTTGCATCCCATCAGCGCTTTTGATACGCTGTTGACGGAAGTGCTGGCGAGAACAGCGATTCCGAGATGCCTGCGGAATCGATCATGGACACAAGCTAGCCCTAGGCAGGGAGGAAGACCGCTTCCTATGGGTCAAGACGAGCCGGAACCGCTCAATACACTACAGGCCTGCAGGGCGCGGGTTGCACGGGAGTTTCTCGCCTCTTGTGACTGGCACAGGGATGTGACCATAGCTGCGCACTTCCTTCCTGGAACTGGGCTTCTGATGGAGGCGTGTTGCGCTGCGCCGGTGATGCCGCTTCTTCCACCACTCTGTGATGGATGTGCAGACATCCGCTTCAGTTGTGCCAATGCGTCCGTATACCGATCGAGCCGCTGGAGGTGGCCCTAGGAACATGGGCCCAATCGATTGGATTCTGCGAGGATCACTTCCACGGAACTGCTCATCGTGCAGGCGAATACTGGTCTCTTTCCCCGATGTAGGAAGCGCCAAGAAAGCAGTTGCGGCAGCAGAGCGCCTCGCTGCACCCTCGGGTTCTAGATTCCGCTTGCTGCACGTCCTGCAGCACAGAAGACCTGCAAGGCGATCGCGGTGGCTCCGTAGCAGAAGAATCCATCCCATCGTACACGTAGGTGACCTGCCATCGGGCTTTGGGCTAGGCAGCTCCTACCTGGAGGCAAGGTCAGCAGAGGAAGCAGATGCTCTAGGAGGGATCGGGACCACTGGATCTGCAACGGATCAAGAAGCGCAAGAGCTTGCTGGTTTATGCCAACATCTGCGAGATACGGGTCATGCCACGACACTGACTATCCGCTTCGGGAGTCTCGCGAAAGAGATCCTCAAGATCTGCAGATCGGAGCACATCGATCTTGTTGTCATGGCGGCAGCTAGAGACCGTGTGCGGCCATGGAGTGCGCTGAATCGGGCAATCAAACGCGTAGCTCGCGAAAGCGAGATTCCTGTACTTCTTGTCCAAGGCGACAAGGGGTTAGCGCGCCCTGAGTCCGGGTGACAAGTCAAGTGACGAGCAGAACCACATCCATTGCTCCGCTTGCCGCACGATCTCGTTGGGCTGGTATTGGAGGCGATGATGTCCAGCCAACGACTGCAGTAATGGGAGGTTACTGAGTTGGAGACGAGGAGAGCGATCCTGACGTGTGAAAGGACTCTGGATTTCGTCCCCGGATCCGCGATTCCAAGGAAGACGCTGAAGGATCTGTTACGGGCAGCGATGAGTGCGCACTACGCTGGCACAGACAGTCCCCGCCACTTCCTCGTTGTTCGTGAGGAGTCCACGTTGGGAGAACTCGCTGAACTCGCCTGGGAAGATCCATCAGTCGGTTCGGCTTCCATCGCAATTGCTGTCTGCGCTGACAACAGAACCCAGAGACACATGGGGCAATGGGTCGTGGACTGCTCGGCTGCCTCGCAGAACATCGTGCTACTGGCTCGCGACAAGGAACTTGGTGCTGCGTGGATTCGCGTGTTCCCTCACAGGAGCAGAATGAGAGTACTGGCCAAGTTCCTCAGGGTGCCTCATTATTTGACACCATTCTCACTGATCTTTGTCGGAAGACCGCTGAGGCCGCTCAGGAAGCTTGGAGCATCAGCCGACGAGACCAAGATTCACATCGACAAGTGGTAGCAGATCCGCCTTTGCATCCGATGAGCTAGATTGTCCAGCCAAGGAATCCCGCAGACTGTTCAGGCCTCCTCGTGACATGCTAGCGGACGCGATGCTGCCTTAAATGGATAGAAGTTACTTGGTTGAACACGACGTCTCAATGCTGCTGCGCGCGGATGGCGGCCAGGACGAACGCCTGTCCATGTTCACACAGAGCCCCTTCACGTGCCGGCTGCGATCGTTGGGCACGCAAAGCCTCAAGAGGCCCTACGCCAAACGTTGAAGTGGGCTAGGAAGTGAGCGAGTCCTTCCGAGTCGCGTTCCTGCGCGCCTTGAATGATCGGACTCAGGGCTTCGGTCAGCAAGATGTGATGTGCGAACGCGTTCTGGCTTCGGACCCTGAAGCGCCAGATAGCTGTCCCGCCTGATGACTGTTCCTGTCTGGGTTTCACCACGCAGTGGAACGCCAACCTTGCATGGGAACGACATTTCCGCTATCATGCGCCCCAGAAGTGCAGATAGGAAAATGGTTTCGTGCACCGCGGTCGTTTGAATTTGTGGTAAGCGGTGCTCCATATTCGGCATCTGCATGATGCCATCTTGGCTCACCACGCGTTGGCTTGCGGGCTTCGCGCCCAGACCTGAACACCAAACGGTACGCCTATAGGAGGTGCCTGCTTTGTATCGGAAGCGAAGTCGCCGTGAAACGTACGGCGGGAAGGAGGAATCATGTACAAGACGATCGTTGTGCCGCTCGACTCATCCGAGCGAGCGGAGAAGATACTTTCCCACGTGGGACGACTGTGCGACATCAAGATTGGGAAGGTCATTCTCCTCCACGTCATCGAGCCGACGGCGTTCTCTCCAATTGCGCTAGCCTCGGCAACCAGAACTGCTTTCATGACCCCAGAGTCATACGCCCAGCAACTCGAAGAGATGCGTGCGTCCGCCGAAGAGTACCTCGCGAAGATCCGATCTATCCTGAAGAGAAGAGGCATCGAGGCCGAAACGCTAATCGAGGCCGGACCTGCCGGAGAGCGGATTGTCAATGTCGCTGAAGAGCGCGACGCGGATCTCATCGCACTTGCCAGCCATGGGCGAACCGGCCTCTCTCGGGTCTTCTTCGGCGGCGTGGCCGCCGCTGTCCTTCATCGATCGGAGATCCCGCTTCTTCTTGTGAGGTCGAGAGACGATGTGTAGCGCGAGCCGCGCCAAACACAACGAACCGAGAAGCCCTCTTGTCCGGTTTGAGAACCATGTTCGGATTGACAAGCCGATCGATGCTGTGTTCGCCTTCGTCGCCGATTTCCGAAACGTGCCGAAATGGAGCTACTCCGTTCAATCGGTCGAGGAAGAGACCGAGGGCTCAATTGGTCTGGGAACGCGCTATCATCAGAACAGGAGACATGACCGGCAGGACTTCGAAGTCACACACTATGTTCCTCCGAGCTTCATAGCTATAGAGACCCTGCCAGGGTCGGTCCCCGCCTTCAGAATGCGCTTCCGTTTCGTCGAAACAGCAGGGAGTGGGACGATGGTACTCAATGCGGGCGAATTCGACGCAGTCAGTCACAGGCTGCTTGCTCGCCTTCTCGCGCGCAAGGCTAGACGGGATGCAGCTGCGAACCTATACAAGCTGAAGGAACTGCTGGAGACAGGAGCGGCAACACTTCAGGATGGCCGGCAAGTGACGCTCTGATCCCGAGCGCACGTAGGAAGGTGGCCTATGATTGAGCTTCGCATGCTTGGCCGGATGGCACTCGCCATCGCGCTATGTGCGATCATCGGAGTAGAGCGTGAGTTCCACGGGCGCCCGGCGGGGCTGCGAACCCACCTTCTTGTTGGTGGCGGCTCAGCCCTCATCATGGTCATCGGTGTGTCACTCGCGCAGACGAGTCAATCATCAAGCGGTGGCATCCTCAGCCTTGACGTCGCCCGCCTCATTGCGGGGGTCGTGACCGGGATCGGGTTCCTTGGAGCCGGCACGATCATCCGCCAGGGTGACTGGGTACAAGGGCTAACGACAGCTGCGTCAGTGTGGTTCGTTGCCGGCATTGGGATCGCAGCCGGGCAGGGACTGTACATCATTGCAGCCGGTGCCACCGCCATGGGATTCATCGTTCTGTTCGCGTTCTCCCACGTTGAGGAGTGGCTACCGAACTTGACACGCCGTGTCCTTGTGCTCGAGCTTCCGCCCGAGCGCAAGGATGCCGTCCGGAGGCGGTTGCGACGGCTCTGCGCCGAACGGCATGTTCGAACGAGGCTGCTGTCATGGGAGCTAGACGAAGATCGGGAGTGTGCAAAGATCCGGCTCCTTCTCAGCTATTGGCGCCCCGTTGACATCATTGGTCTGGCGAACACGCTCAAGGAGGAGACTGGAGCGACGAGTGTTCAAGTGGAGCAGTAGCGAAGACAAAAGAAAGCCTTGAACCGGCACAAGAAGGAGGAGGAAGACTATGGAGGCATTGCGTGCACTCGTAACTAGAAGAGAGACAGCGGATTTCAAGACAGTAGACGTCCCAGAAGATACACAACAGGATCTCTTGCGGGCGGCGATGAATGCGCCAGCTGAGGGGCAGAAGCCTTGGCACTTCGTCCTTCTCAGCGATGAGAAGATCCTGAAGGATCTGACGATCCTTGTCCATGAGAGGGACTCCCTGCAAACCGCGCCGATGAGCGTCGTGATCTGCGCGAACGAAATGGAGCAAGCGAGCATAGCGCAGTGGGCGATCGACTGTGCCGCAGCCACGGAGAATCTTGTGCTTGCGGCGCATGCCAAGGGACTCGGCAGCTCATGGGTTCATGTCTTCCCATCGAAGGAACGCATGCGAACAGTTGGGGAGCTCCTCGGAGTGCCGCAACACATAACCCCGTTCTCCGTTGTCTTCCTCGGCAAGCCGAAGAAGCCCCTGAGTAAGCGAGCCGTCCCTCTCGAGACAGAGAGGATACACCTGAAGGGCTGGTAAGGTGGGATCGGCTTGCCGATCGATGCGCTCGCGCGCAGGCTGCAGTCAAAGGGAAGTGACACACGGTGAGTAGTGCGATTGAGTGGCTGGCTGGAGTGCTCGGGATCTCGGGCTCCGCGATTGTCAAGTGGCTCATCACCGTGGGCACGCTCGCCGGGCTACTCGTGCTCCGCTGGATCTGGCTGCACTTCATGACGCGCAGGACCGAAGATATCGGCCGCCGGTACCGGTGGCGGAAGGCCATCACGTACTCGCTTGCTCTCGCTGGAGTCATCATCATCGGCGCGACATGGCTTGAGGGCGTACGCAGTCTGATCATCTACTTCGGGCTGCTGTCAGCCGGTATCGCGATTGCCTTGCGAGACCCGATCCTGAATTGGTTTGGGTGGGTCTACGTCGGTTGGCGACGACCATTCACCACGGGAGACCGCGTGGCACTGGCAGACTTGAAAGGCGACGTCATCGACATCGGGGTGTCAACGTTTTCGCTTCTCGAAGTGAAGGACCTTACGGAGGGAGAGCAAGTCTCTGGGCGAATCATCCACGTGCCCAATGGGAAGCTCTTCACGGAACCACTGATCAACTACACACAGGGCTTCGACCTTGTATGGAACGAGATTCCGATCACGGTAACGTTTGAGTCTGACTGGCGGAAGGCGAAGTCGATTCTCCTAGAGATCGCCCATCAGCACGCGGACACGGAAGCAAGCATAGGAGCTCAACGTCTTCGCGAGGCAACAAGGCGCTTCTTCATCCGGGAGGATAGCACAGAGCCTGCTGTCTACACAAGATTGGCATCCAACGGTGTCCAGCTGACCCTACGCTACCCATGCAGAGCCCGAAAGCGTCGCTTCACAGAGCAGGCAATAGCCGAGAGTGTGCTTGAGAGGCTTGCTCCGGAACAGGATGTGGAGTTCGCGTACACAACCACCCGGATCTACAGGCAAAACGAAGAAGGGAAAGCAGTGTCATCCGGATATTCCTTGCCCGATGAGAGGAGTAGCCAAACATGAGAACTCGAACCGTTGCGATACTGGTGCTATTGCTGCTGTCACTCGTGGTGACCGCGCAGAACACAGAAGTGGTTTCCGTCCGTCTAGTGTTCTGGGATCTCGTGATGTCCCGAATCATACTGCTGGCGCTCAGCATCGCTGTCGGCGTGATCATCGGGTTCTTGCTAGGGAGACCATGGCGGAGGCAAGCCCAGTATGTGCAACGCAGACAGTCTACCGAAGACAACCACTCACCAAGCTCCTCCTAGAACGCGTAAGCAGAGACACCTAAAATAGCATTCGGCAGATGCCTCTGGCCCCACCCTGTACAGTCGATCTCATGAGTCACCATGCGACAGCTAGCGAACGCGTTTTACATTCAGTCCCCAGGCTCCTCTTGCGACCACAACTGTGCCCGCTTGGATGATGGATATCCGGCTTGGCATACACGACAGAAGTCTCTACGATGGGCGGCGAGAACAGGAGAAGGGGGGGGAGGATGAGGAGAATCAACACAGCCAGGACCGTGGCGGTTGTCCTACTGATGGTGGCGATGGTCTCCGTACCCGTGTTGGAGGCGAGTGCGGCGGGGCGGTATGAGTTCGGCGTGGCGCTTCCAATCTCGACGTCGTTCGGTTTCTCGTCACTCGGATTTGGTCTCGAGGCCTATGCGAGGTTCCTTGGGGCGATGTTCATCTGGGAGACGGCGCTCAAGACCTACATGACGTTCGATTCACTGTACATTCGGAACACAATCGCGACGGCCAGTGCACTCCACTTATGTTTCGGACACGTGACCAACCTGTTGCCGTACTTCGGGTCGACGTATCTGACCGCCGGCCTTGGACTTACCCTAGGCCAAGCTCTTGTTGCACGAATGGCGGTGAATCTAGCGGTGTCCATTGGTGGTGGGATGTTCTATCCGTTCTTGGAATTCCGATTCCAGCTTGGCATCGATCCGTAGACTGGGCGTCTGAAGGGTTTCCATCTCGGAACGACGAGCGCCCGGGGTTGGGGAGGTGAGGAACGATTGAGCAATACGTTCTTAATCGGCGCGGCCGTGATGCTGCTCCTCATGGTCGGCGCAGCGCTGCTGTTCCCGGAGCAGATTGCGACTGAGGCCCCTCTCGATCTGGAAACCTCCAGTGCGGCAATCGGAGAGGAGATGCCAACTGAGGTGATCGCTGAAGCTGTCCCGGAGCCACCGGCCGAGTTGCCTCGAGTCCCCATCGAACCTGTTGCTGTCATACCTGTGGCGATAGATGGGATCGTGTTCCAAGGAGAGTATGCGCACAGCATGGATGCGGGGGGGTTCGAGGTTCACTGGTCGAACGACATCAACTACCTTCGTGTCGGGCTTGTCAGTCCGGGGAGCGGGTACGTGGCCATCGGTTTCGATCCTGACTATCGGATGAAGGGAGCCAATTTCATCTTAGGAGCAGTGGACGATGGTCAGTTGATGATGCGCGATGACTACGGAAACGGACCCGTGAGTCATACGGCCGACACGCTTCTCGGAGGCACAAATGACATTCTCGAGGCAGCGGGGCAGGAGCAGGACGGCCAGACCACAGTGGAGTTCGTCATTCCACTTATCACGCGTGACGCAAACGACAAAACCCTCGTTCCGGGAGAGACGTACGACATTCTGATCGCGTACCATGAAACAAGCGACAGCTTCGCTGCAGGACACAGTCGGCGTGGATCCGGTACATTGCGGCTCGATGCTGCACCGTAGCAGCATCGGCAGGAGTTGGAAAGCCTTGGCGGATTCGGGGTACTGACTTCACCCGGTAGAATATCACGAAGGGAAGGAGGGAAGCGATGAACAGCACGTGGTTGATCGTCTTGGGGATTCTGGCTGCTGGAGCGGCGGTCTTCCTGCTGTTGCCTCAGCTGTTTCCTGAGCAGGAACCGACACTTGAGATACCGGCGGTCGTCGATGTGGCCCCGAACGATGGGGAACCGGAGCCAGTCGCAGCGATCGACGGAGAAGGGGACGAAGAGGACGCGCAGGCATCGGATGATGCTGAGACAACAGATCAGCCTCCGACGTCTGCGGAGGTGTCGCCATCCATCACCGGCTATTCGATTGACGGCGAAATCGGCGGAACGGAATACGCGCACAGCACGGAGATTGCCGGGGTCAAGGTCTACTGGACGAACGATGCAGCATACCTTCGCGTAGGACTGGTTGCGCCGGGGACCGGATATGTGTCGATTGGATTCGGACCCACGCGACGGATGGAAGGCGCGAATTTCATCCTTGGCTACGTCGAAGATGGGAAGAGCTACTTCCGCGACGACTTCGGAATCGAAGCGACAGGACACATTGCAGACACGGATCGCGGCGGAGTCGACAACATCGTGTCGTCCGCAGGAGCCGAGTGGATTGACCAGACGATCCTTGAGTTCATCATTCCGCTCGATTCGGGGGACGCGATGGATGTTCCCATGTCGCCGGGGAGGAGCTACACGATCTTGGTCGCCTACCATGATCTGCAGGATGGCTTCACGGCGCGCCACAGTCGGCGTGGGACAGGCGAGATCCAGCTCGACACGGCACCATAGGAAGGGGCACCCCCACTGAATCACGCGGAGTGTGGATTCGAGATTCACCATCAGGACGACGGCATCTTGCTGATCGATCGACGAACATGGTGGCTCGGCTACGGAATGGGGATGCTTGCTGTTATTGGCGGAGTTCTCGCAGTGATTGCGATCCTCGATGTCGCCGGCATGGCGGATTTCCGATCAGAGATGCCGGCATCCGTTCTCTTTACCGCGGCTGCAGCGTGCGGACTGGTCGCTGCGGCGATGTTGGTGACATACCGACGCTACCGTGCGCTTCCCTTGGATGACGTACGTCATGCGGTCGTGATCGACCCTCAGGCGGGATTGCTCCGCGAACGGCGAGGAGACGTCCTCGCCGAACTCGATTCAGTGCGTGTCGCTGTACGTATCGACTGGTGGACAAGAGGGTGGATGCGTTTGGTTGTCCTTGCGTGGCCCGGTGGACGGAGGATCGTCTTCAGAACCAGCCGACGAGAACGAGCCCGGGACGTCGCGGAGTCGCTCCGCGAGGCGCTGGGCGCCTGAACTCGCCCTCGGAGAGACGGAAGCGACGGCGATCTCAGCAATCGCTCGACCGCAGTGTGTCGGCGGAACAGGTGGAGTCCGATGGCTCGCTGTGCGCTGAGTCCCGCCGACGAGTCCGGCCTGCTGGGTATGCGCCGACGCACCTATGCTCTTCCCCAACAGGGCCCACGCAGATGGGGTAGCCTAACTCGGTCCACAGTCTGATTCCACCTTGCATGTCGTAAACCCTGCCGAAACCCATCTCCTTCATCAATGCGAACGCTTGGCCGGTGCGGTTTGCCGTGCGGCAGTAGATGAGATATGTTGCCTCACGATCCAGAACGTCCAGTTCATCACGAAAGGCTTCGTTGCGGAAGTCGAGGTTTGCCACTCCCGGCAGATGTCCGGTGGCTACCTCGGCCGGGGTCCGGATGTCGAGCAGAACGAAGCGTGGATCCCCGGATAGACGCTGGATCACATCCACGGCCTGCTGTGGATCGATCTCTCCGTACGGAGGGATTCCTCCGACGGGAGGATCGGAGAAGCCGACGACCGAACTGCCCGCACATGCAGTGATGAGCACCGCGCCAATGGCGATCGATCCGACGATCTGAATCAGTCTTTGCATTCCACGCATGTTCATGGCCCCTCCTGGCGGCTCAGGTAGACTGCAGAAGCGGTGTGAAGGATCTGAAGGGGAGCGGTGAATGGATCATGTGATTGCCTTCAAGCCCTCTGCGCCCGTGAAGGATCGTGGGGACATGCTAGCAGGCGTACCTTCTGACATGCGGAGGCGTTACGGCACGAACCGAACGAATGTGGAGTATGTCGGCAGCACCAGCAGCGTGTCACTGATCCGTCCGATGGGATTCTGGAAGCGTGTTGTGTCGAGAATCACTGGTTGCATTGTGACCCGTGCCTGAATGGAGGTGCCGGTCCACCCTTGCCAGTCAGCAGCCAAGTGAACCGCGGGAAGTTCGGATAGCGGGAGAATCTGCCAGCCTTCGTGCTGCCGTGTAAACGACACAAGAGGGAACGAGAGGCCCATCTCTCCCACAAGGTTTGGAAGCACAACCGGGCGCGCACAGGCGTGAGCGAAGCTTCCAACCACTGTCCGAACCAGCGTTTCTTCCGTCTCGAATCTCCACAGCATGTTGAGTCCGGCTCCGATGGTGAATGGATCCGAGACAGCTCGGTGGTACGTGAATGTTGCGCCTAGGCTAGACAGAATGGAGTCAACCACCGCGGAAAGCTCTACGCTGTTCGCGCCTCCAACGGAAACGCGAATGCCCGCTGAGATTGAGAGATCCCATGATCTCCGGCCCTCCTCTGTGTCCAGCGCGGGATTCAGATGAAACCCAATGGAGATCGATCCAAGCTCCACAGCAGTCGCAACGGGCATGGCAAGAAGCGATATCGCCGTAGCAATGAGCATGGCTTTCTTCATGATTCCCCCTTCATCTTGCCGCTTCTGCGGCGGTCAACGGATCATCTCCATTCTAGCGGGGTTCGCCGAGATTCCAATACGTCTTTGACGGAAGGTCATCCTTGGACTGCAAAACGAGAAGGCTGTTCCCTCTTGTTGTATGGATTTGGACTCGCTCGTTCTTCGCGATCGTCTTGCCGTTGACGCTGTGTGCGGACCACAGTTCCCCGTCCACCTTGACGTATCCTGTCGGACGGAGGGGGCTGATGGTCGTGGCGCTCCTGCCGATGAGATGATCAGCACCGCGGTGGACTGCGCGGTGGTACGGCTTCCGGAGACAACTGACATAGAACAGAACGGACGCCAACGTCTTCGCCAAGGGAACTCCGATCAGGGCCCACATCGGGAGATCGACAAACGATGTGATGATGACAAGAATGGCAACCAACAAAGCAAGCTCCAAAGCCTCTCGCACGGCATACGCACCGACCCCTTGAGATCTGCGCGGAGCCGCTCGGCGCCTGCCGGATTGCTGTCGCTTCCATTGTGCGATCATTTCTGAATCGTCTGGCAAGACGCATACGCGATGCAACCAGCCACGCGAGAACCAATATGGCGTCGTCCTCTCGTCCGTCCGGCAGTCGTGCTGTACGCCATCGGACACAGCAGACTACGCAAACCTCTGCTGTGCCGATGCCAACGGACTTGCAGTGTCATGTGAACTCGAAGTGGGTTCGGTGTAGATACACTGTCTGGTGTAGACCTGCTGTCAGAAGAGGGGTTGCGGTGCGTACGATGTAGTAGTCTGGTTGGAGCCAACGAAGAGGTGATCAGGATGTCGGGATGGACAAGAAGACTAGCTTGGGCCGGAGTCGTAGTTCTCATGATTGGTGGCGTCGTCGTCGCTCAACAGGCGGTGCAGTTCTCCGATGACGGGTTGGAAGGTGCAGTTCGAGATGCCGTATTCAAGTTGTCTGGAACCCTCTATGACTACGACGTATCGTGGCTGACCGTTCTCGATGCGAGTGAACGCGGCATTCGGAGCCTTGCCGGAATCGAAAACTGCAGCTCGATCCGAGACATCGACCTTAGCGGGAACGAGATCGATGACATAGCTCCGCTGAGACATCTTGCTGTGCTCGCAGAGCTTGTCCTTGATGGCAACGCCGTGAGTGATCTGTCACCACTTGCCGATCTCCCGAACCTACAGCTTCTATCGGCAGAGGGCAATCAGATTGCCAACATCGCGCCGCTCGGTAGCCTCACGTACCTTAAAGCTCTGGATCTGAACCGCAATGAGATTTCCGACCTCTCTGCGCTTCGAGCCCTCGTACAGCTCGAGGTTCTGACGATCACCTGTGTGGCAAGCTGCGATCTGACACCGCTCCAGGTTCTCACAAGGTTGCAGACGCTTCAGGTTCAGTGCGATGGCACGTTTGACCTGACGATCCTGGGAAGGATGGACGATCTCCAACATCTTGGATTGCTTGACACAGATGTTGCAGACTTCAGCCCCTTGCGTTGGCTTCCGGCATTGCGCAGTCTCTCGTTGAGCGGTATCGAGCTTGCGAGTGTTGCTCCGGTCGTGGATATCCAGCCGTTGCTTGAGCGTCTCCGGTTGGCCAACCTGGTGATCGAGAGCTTCGCTCCTCTGACGGCTCTACAGGAGCTGCGTTCTCTCGAACTGGAGAACGTGGGGTTCGATGAGCTTGGCATCCTGGTTGCGTTTCCAAGACTCGAGGAGCTGAACATCAGTGAGAATGGTCTCCAGGAGATCGGCATTCTTGCTCAGCTGACAGATCTGCGTTCCTTGAATGTCGGAGCGAACGACATCGAGAGCATCTGGGCGCTATCGAAGCTGCGCCACGTGGAATCGCTTGATCTGAGTGAGAATCCAGTCGTGGATCTTGAACCGCTGCTGTCTCTGTGGGAGCTTCGCATTCTCGACCTGAGCGGTACCGATGTGAAAGATATCGGGGTTCTCCTCGAGCTTGACAATCTCGAGTCCGTGAATCTTCGCGATACACCACTCAATCTGGGGAGTGGCTCGTCGGCATCGGTTGTGGTCGAGCGGCTCAGAGGTCGCGGCGTGCAGGTCGACACGTAGAGAAAGGAACGGGAGGCACTCCGAAGGAGGTGTGGTGAGCGGGCAAGTGGTTCTCATCCTTGTGGTTGGTGCAATTCTCATTGCAGTTGCCGCATGGTTCAGTGCAAAACGGCGCAAGGAGCTAGCGGCGTGGGCAATGGCGAAGGGCCTCGCGTTTCGGCCGGGGCGAGATGCGGGATTCGATGAGATGTACCACAACTTCGGATGCCTGCGACGAGGACACAGCCGCTCGGCGCACAACATTGTGGAGGGTGACTGGGACGGTCGGCGGGTGACGGCGTTCGACTATCGCTACGTCACAGGTTCGGGAAAGCACAGGCAGACACACCACTTCTCGGCAGTCATCGTTCGAAGCGACGTTGCACTGAAGCCGCTTCGAATCCGCGCGGAGAATGTCTTCGATCGCGTGACGGAGTTCTTCGGCGTGGACGATATCGACTTCGAGTCAGCGGAGTTCAGCCGAGCGTTTCATGTGAAAGCACCGGATAAGCGGTGGGCGTACGATCTACTTCACCAGCGGACGATCGAGTTTTTGCTCTCGAAGCCGAAGTTCTCGCTCGAATGCGACGAGAACCATGTGATCGCATGGCGAAACAGGCGATTCGACTCGGAGACGTTCGAGTCGGCGATCGCTGTTGTGGAAGGGATCCTTGATGGGATTCCAGAGTACTTGGTTCGCCAGCAGAAGGGAGAGAGGAGGCCGTAATGGTCAGCGTATACGTCATACTTGCCATTGCTGGAACTGTCCTGCTGTATGGGATGGGAACGTACAACAAGCTCGTCCGATTGCGCCAGCATGTCAGCGAGAGCTGGTCGGCGATCGATACGGAGCTGAAGCGTCGATACGACTTGATTCCGAACCTGGTGGAGACAGTCAAGGGCTATGCATCACACGAACGTGAGACGCTACAGGCGGTGATCGATGCCCGGGCTCGCGCTGTCGCATCGACCGGGTCTCCCGAAGAACAGGCCCGCGACGAGAACATGCTTGTTGGCGCACTTCGGCAGTTGTTCGCTGTCGTCGAGGCGTATCCCGATCTGAAGGCAAATCAGAACTTCCTACGGTTGCAGGAGGAGCTGACGGTGACCGAGGATCGGATTCAGGCGTCACGCAGATTCTACAACGCCAACGTCCGTGACTTGAACACGCGGATTAAAGTCTTTCCATCGAACATGATCGCCTCGATGTTCGGGTTCAGGCAGGCGACATTCTTCGAGATCGCAGATGCGGAACGAGCTGTCCCGCAGGTGCGGTTTGGCGGGGAGAGGCCGTAGGGGATTGCGGGGCCGAGGGGGGATGCTGCAGTGAGAGCATGGCTTCGCGAGCGACGCAGATCGCGTCTTCGAGGGCGTCCCTTTCCGCAAGAGTGGAAGGAGATCATCGAAAGAACCGTTCCAATCTACCGAAAGTTGGATGAAGCCGACCGGAGTGAACTGTCTGGGCATATCCAGGTTTTCCTCCACGAAAAGCGATTCGAGGGTGGTGCGGGGCTGGCCATCACGGATGAGATGCGAGTGACGATTGCAGCCTTTGCGTGCGTTCTCCTTCTTCATCGACAGACAGACTACTACCCCCGCCTGTACACGATCATCGTCTACCCCGGTGCGTACGTAGCAGAGCGGTTCGCACGAGAGCCGTTTGGTGTGGTCACAGAACGGACGGAGACGCGGCTCGGGGAATCGTCTGTTCGCGGGGCGATTGTCCTCGCATGGGATGCAGTCAGAGCTGCAGGCTCAAACGTGGACGGGGGGCGGAACGTTGTCTTGCACGAGTTTGCCCACCAACTCGATGCTGAGGATGGCTCCGTAGAGGGGGCGCCTGCACTGCCCGATGCATCACGATATGCCACCTGGGCACAGGTCCTGGGAGCGGAATACGAGCGGCTTCGTCGCGATACGGCTCTGGGTCGCCGGACGACACTCGATCGGTACGGGGCGACGAACCCGGCGGAGTTCTTCGCCGTGGCTACCGAGTGCTTCTTCACACAGCCCCAGCGTCTGAAAGCAGATCATCCGCGGTTGTATGGCGAGTTGCGCAACTACTACCAACAGGATCCAATCGGTCTTTAGGACGAGCCGCTCTACTTGGTTGGCGTTCTGGGATCGACACCGGGATGAGCTTCTTCCCAGAGGGCGAAGGCGTCGCTCATCTCGGAGAACGTGGCCCACCGGATCCGACCGGCGGCAACGAGCGGATCAATGATCTCGGTCAGGAAGCGATCCAGCGCTTCGTACTGTGCGGTGGGGCTTCCGACGAACTCCCCCGGATGCGCGGTGAAGTGGAACACGTTGACGCGGTCGGGATGGACGTTCTCCAGGGACGCAAGCAGTGCGTCTTCGATCACGTCGAGCCATGCGTCCAGGCCGCCCTCCTCCTTGATCTGTTGTTTGCTGGAGAAAAGAGCAGTGTCGAATGCTCCCCCAGGAAGGAACACGACTGCCTCGTCCGGATCATGTCGGGCAAACGCGAACACGTCCTCGCCGGTCGTTCCGTCACTCGGCCGCCACGGATGGATTCCGGTCAACAGATCCGGAGTGCTCTGAGTGCCCGGGTTCTTCCAGTCGCTGTTGATCGACAGTCCGGCTTGCGCCGCTGCGTCGTACACATGGGGATATAGGTTGCCTCCGCTCCAGTAGCTGATTGGTCCTGCCACCCCGGCCGCGCGGATGCGCTCGATTTCCTCGATCATCACGGCGGTCCAAACCGACGGAGGAAGCGCCTCGGCGTCTTGGCCGAGATGAGCGTCTTCGTGGAAATGGAGGGCGATCTCGTGGCCCTGCGCCTCGAGATCGGAGAGAACAGGATTGCCGTATGTTGCCGCCGATGTGGTGAACGGTGTCTGTGCCTGCACGGTCAAGACGCCACCGTGGGACTCGACCGTATCGGCCAGAAGTGACAAGTCGTCGACATGGCGCTCGAAATCAGGCCGGCGGTGGTAGTTCATTCGGTTATGGCCTGCGCCGATCGAGCTGGCGCCGGCAGCGAGGGCTATGGGGCTCACATGTGCACCGAACGGCTCGATGTGGACGCCGATTCCAAACAGCAGAACGGCATCTCCAGCAGGACTTGGGGATGAGGCAGTCAGCAGGAAAACAGATCCGAGGCAGGCCGCCATCCACAGGATACGTCGATAGCGGGGGCGCTGAGAGCATCGATGGGGCATGTCTTCCTCCTTCTCGAGTGCTGATCACAGTATCTACGATAGCGAGTGGATCCGGTTCCGTGGTCGGGCGCTGCATTGACAGCGGCGAGCGGATACCAGATCCTCTTTTTGGTAACGCATTTTCGAACCGCTTTGAGTCAGGGAGGCCTACGCATGTCAAAACACGAATACCGGCTCGAATCCGATCTATCATTGACGCCCGCCCCAGTCCTACCTGCGTTGATTTGGGCTGAAGACATCGACATGTCGATCCCGGCGGAGACACTGGACGGCGTGCTGGGAGAGCTTCTCGACCGGGTCCAGGACGGCGGCGAGGAATTCGTTCCCGCCGAGATGCGGCAGCGCGTTCGGAAGATGCTTCGGCATGGCAAGTACAAGCCAAGTGGACGGAGCAAGCCGGCAAGTGAGTTTCTCCTCCGTGCAGCACTGGCTGGCACGTTCCCCCGAGTCAATGGGCCGGTGGATGTGAACAACATCGTCAGCCTCGAATCCGGGCTTCCCGGCTCGATCTTCGATACGGAGATGGCCGGCTCGTACCTCCTACTGCGGCATGGTGCCCCCGACGAGTCATACGTGTTCAACCCGTCCGGCCAGTCGATCGATCTTCAGGATCTCCTGCTCGTGTGCCGCTCGACGGAAGAGGGCTGGGTGCCGTGCGGCAATCCGGTGAAGGACTCCATGGCGACGAAGACACGTGTGGAAACGCGAGACGTGATTGCCGTTCTCTATGCGCCGAGCGATGAGCTACCTGACTCGGTCGAGCGATGGGCAGGTCGGTTCGCGACGCTGCTGCAGGAGCACTGCGGCGCCGTGCATGTCGGGTACCGCGTTGGGTTCGACACGACCACGGCGGCATGATGGGTATCCGAGGCATGTACAGAATCGCGTTGGAGCGGATCGCCCGCAGCGTAGGCCGATCTTGATCTTGGAGGTTCGCTGGCACGAGGCTTGACTTCTTCCTGACGGGAGCTACACTTCGCCGGATCTTCAAGAGGTGTGTCGACGCCGGGGCGTCGACACACCGCGCCGCAAGGGAGTGCAGCGATGAGACGAACGCTCCGATCATGGCTTCGTGACGCCGAGCGATGGTATTGGGCGGTCGGCCTAGCCAATCTCGTTCTAGGGACCTCATCGATCCTGATCCCCCTGGCCGTATCCGATCTCTTCGGACGATCGGTCGGAGCGTTGGGGCTTCTGACGAGCTTGGTCAGCCTTGTGGGCGTCGCGGGGAGCCTCGTCTGGGGCAGGCTTTCGGACGTGGCGCATCGGCGGAAGCCATTTGTCATCTTGAGCTACATGCTTGTCGGGCTTTGCTTTCTTGCCATTTCGTTCACCTCGGCGTTCCGCGATCTTGCCCTTCTCAACATGCTGATGAACTTCTTCTGGATGGCCAATGCATCCGTGACCGTATTGATTGTCATCGAAAACCGGGACCAGGCGGTATGGGAGAGGAAGATCGGCCATCTCAATCAGATTGGAGCGATCGGGTGGGTTTGCGGACTTGCGCTGGGCAGTGTGTGGATGGGGTTGATGTCCCGCTCCGTTGGACAAGCTCTGACGATCCGGTCCCTATTTCTGTTGATCGGTCTCGGTAGCCTGGCGGCCGCGATCCTTGCGGTTCGGTTCGTTCCGCGAACGGTCCCGCGATTCACACGGCGACGGTTCCGCGGCGTGGTCCTCGCCATGGGCAACTTCATTGCCGAGCGGGCGCGCTTCGCTCCGCTGCACCTCTATCATCGCCTGCACCCGCGACGCATTGTGCGCCTGCTGACGCGGCCTGAAGGATTTCGCCCGGGGACGCGAAGATTTCTGCTTGCCACATTGATTGCGTTCATGGCGCTTGGGTTCTTCGGAATTCCCCTTCCGTTACTGCTTTCGGAACGGTTCGGCTTTGCATCGTCGCTTGTCTTTCTGTTCTTCGTGGTTCAGCATGTGGCGATCGTCGTTGCGTACCCACTTGCGGCCCAACGAATCCGGAGATTGGGCAACCGATCGGTGCAGATAGGCTCACTATTGGTCCGGCTGCTTCTCTTTGGGGGATTTGCGCTCTATGTGGCCTTGTCTTCGGCGGTGCCGCCGATGGCCGTGTTGGTTGTCGCATTCATCGCGTATGGCGTGACTTGGTCGTATTTTCAGCTGTCGGGCGTCGCCTTGATCTCTCGGCTTGCTCGCGATGAGAACCGGGGTGCAGCGTTGGGGCTGTACAACGCGCTGGCGGGGTTCGGGTGGATTCTTGCGGGAGCCGGAAGCAGTCTCGTGGCGGAGACGGCAGGCTATGCCACAGCGTTCGGAGTCGGTGCCCTGCTGTTGCTCGTCAGTCTGGCGATTCTTCACTTCGTTCCCGACCCGGTGGCACTGAGCGCCGGTCAGCCGGAGAAGGACACAGCACCGCGATCACAGTGCGATATGGCGCTCCTGCGCCCTGCGACGGGGCGCGTTGGCCGCCAACGCTAGCTGTACCGAGAGGGTGCTCGATGAGGCGAAGCTCGTCGATCAGCCATTGTAGACCCAGCAGAGATGCCAACGACCGTTGAGTCCGTAGTACCAATACCATCCCACAGCGGGAACGCCGTAGGACCAGTTGCCGTCGACGTAGGACCACGCATCGCCGGGAGTGGAAACGAACGGGGGAAGCGGGGGAAGTGCAGGGTCGATGGTTATGGATTCAGGCTCTTGCGATGCTCCGGGCACGTCGGATTCATCGGTGGGATCGACAATCTGAATGGCGGTCCATCCGACCCCCCACGATGAGGTGTGATCCAGCGCAGCGACAAGGCTGACCAATGTATCGATTGCCTCCTCCGGGCTCGTGGCGAATACGGGGAATGGATCGGTCGGTGCAGTCGCGGAGAACGGGAGCGGACTGTCGGTCGCGAAGACGAGCAACTCGTCGATTCCCGTTGGCGGAGATGCGACCAAGTCGTACGTTCCATCCGGGAGCTGGTGCGTCGAGACGACGTAGTTGTTCGGGGAGAACGCATTGGGAAGAAGAAGACGAACGACGCCGTCCGGCTGCAGGTCAAACAGGTACACAAACGCCGGGCGACTAACCCTTAGCTGGATGACGATCGGATCTCCTACGTGGAAGCGCGACTCCATCGTCCACACGAACGCATCGAGCGGCTCGTTGGATGTTGGGAGAAGACCAAGAGGGAATCCCTGGGCGAAGGTGGCCCATCCGAAGATCAGGAGAACGCCGAGGACTGCAAGAGGGACAATGCTTCGTGACATAGTACTCACCTCACTCCACATACGCGTTCCCGTGGGATCGGTTCCAGCGGCGGGAAAGAAATCCGGGTCGGCTCAACGTGATCGCGCTTTGAGTCGGACGAACGTGTTCCTGGGTGAGCCATTGAATCGTTCGTGTAGGACCGGGCGCGACGTCCGTCTAGGTTCGGTATACTCAGGCCCATCTGTGAAAGGGGGTGCAAGCAATGGATGAGCGGCGTGCGGGTCGCTACGAGCGGCTCTACGATCAGCTTCGCGGATTAATCGAGGGAAAGTCTCCCAGCCTTATCGCGGCGATGGCGACGATCTGTGCTGTCGTTCATGCCAAGATGGCCCATCACTTCTGGACCGGCTTCTACGTCGTCTCCGGCGATCAGCTTCATGCCGGGCCGTATCAGGGATCTGTGGCCTGTCAGGTCCTGGAGGGGAGGGGCGTCTGCATTGAGAGCGTTCGTACGAAGGAGCCGGTCGTAGTTGGTGACGTCCGTGCATTCGCGGGCCACATCGCGTGTGACGGGCGGTCAAAGAGTGAGATTGTCGTACCGATTCTGAAGAACCAAGAGGTTGTGGCGGTGTTCGACGTCGATTCAGACAAGTTCGAGCAGTTCAGCGATGCGGACATCGAGCCTCTGCGGAAGATTCTCTTCCTGCTGGATCCGTATCTATAGGCTACGCCCCGTAGCGTTCGATCAGCGCGAATAGCACATCCGTTCCGAATTCCACCGCTGAGGCGGGAATGCGCTCGTCGGCTGCGTGGATCGTCTCGAAGAAATGAAACGACTCCGGTAGGTTCATCGGCGTGAAACCATACGTCTGGATTCCAAGACGCGAGAAGTGGCGGGCGTCGGAGTTTCCGGGAAGCAGATACGGGATTGGAGTCGCGGTTCGATCGGCCTGGCGGAGCACCCCCCCGAGGAGATCGAGCAACCCCAAGTCCGGGACGGCGGTGCCGCTGTCGAACAGCACAACCTCGATGTCGGTCTCCTTGCCGAGCATCGGCTTCAGTTCGATGAACAGGTCATCCAAGGTGGCTCCGGGGACTAGGCGCACATCCAGACCGAGGACGATCTCGCTCGGGATGACGTTTGGTTTGTCTCCACCCCGAACAATCGTTGCGTTGACCGTATTGCGAAACAATGGTTCGAGGTTTCTGCCCGTCTCGCCGAGCAGCGCCAGGATGCGGTCGGTCCACAGAGGATTCAGCAGGCGCCGAAGGATGGTCCGTTGTCCAAGAGGCAACGAGGCAGCGATGGATTCGATCATCTCGCGCACGATTGGTGTGATGCGGATCGGGAGGCGGGCCCGATTGAGGCGAGAGAGCAGCCGGCCCAGCTCCGCCATTGCCCCGTCTCGCATTGGTCGTGCCCCATGTCCGGCTGGTCCTCTGATTGTGGCCTCGAGCCAGCATGGCTGTTTCTCCCCCACCTGAATCAAGTAGAACGTGCGTCCGGCGATCCGCAAGGGGAACCCTCCGAACTCGCCAATGGCATAGCGGATCCCGTCGAACCGCTCCGGGTACTGCTCAGCCAAATAGCGGGCGCCGCATAAGCCACCGGCCTCTTCGTCGGCGAGCACGGCAAGGATCACATCCCCCGCAGGAGAGAGTCCACGCGTTGCGGCGCGAAGCAATGCTGCGATCATCATTGCTAATCCGCCCTTCATGTCGAGGGCTCCCCTTCCCCACACGTATCCATCGATGAGTTCACCGCCGAACGGCGGATGCGTCCAAACCTGATGCGACGTGGTTACCACGTCGGCGTGGCCATACATCAAGAGCGGCGGTGCGCTGCCTCGACCTGGGAGCCTGGCGACAAGGTTCGGCCGCTGTTCGGACATTGCCAGAGTTGCAGTCTCGAACCCCGCAGCGCGGAGAAGGCCCGCGACGTACTCGACACAAGCCCGCTCGTTCCCAGGGGGATTGGTTGTGTCGAAGCGGATGAGCTGCTGCAAGATCTCCACGGGGTGATGGTCATCTCTTTTCGTCATCGCATCGATTATAGGGATCTACGGCGACTCGGAGGGGATGACCGACTTGGAAAGCTGCTGCTGTGTATGTGGCCTCGTCGAATCGATGATTGGGCGTAGTTTGAATAGGATGTGCGCAGGGTATCTAATGGTTCGGAGGTGATCGCAATGCGAATGGTTGTCGTATGGGCTGTGCTCCTGCTTCTTGCCTTGTATGTGGTGATGACCTTGGCCGGAGATGTCACGGTATCGTACTTGGGGCATTCGTGCTTCACGATCCAGGCCCTGGATGGTCCGATCATCATGCTCGATCCGTATGGATCGTATGTCGCCTACCCGGGTCTACCGGCTCCCGCAGATATCGTGTTGATGACCCACGGGCACATCGACCACTGCCCGGATTGTTATGGCGAGCGGGACCGCGTGGAAGGCGACCCGATCAAGGTGTTCCTGATTGACACACACGGGCGCTGCAAAGAGAGGCGTCCTCCCGCGGCGTGGGCGATTACGCCTGAGTTCGAGATCCATGCGATTGAGGGGGATCACGTTACGGCAAGCGGGGGGGGCGAAGGATGGACTTGCATGTTCAGCTTCGAGGTGGACGGGATTCGGTTTGCCCATCTCGGCGACCTGGGAAAGACGTTGACCGCCGATCAAGTCGAAGGACTGGAGGGCGTGGAGGTCCTGTTTGTGCCCGTGGGGGGAGCGTTTACGATCGATGTTGCGGAGGCAATGACGGTGATTGGGCAGCTTCCTTCGGTAAGGGTCGTGTTCCCCATGCATTACTACGTGAACGGATACACGCCCATATCGTGGTCCCAGATGGCGCTGCTGAGCGAGTTCGTGTCCCTTGCCGGGGCCACGTACACAGTTCGGGACGTCGAAGGATTCAGTGTCGCGTTGGCGGAGGACGAACTGCCGGAGTCTGTCGAGATCTGGACCCTCGAATTCAAGCCGGACGGATCGTAGGACGTGCCAAGGACGCTGCTTGTCGGAAGAAGAGCGGTTGCGGTCCGCGCCTCGACGAAGCCAAACACCCAGATGAGCCGCGCTAGACCTGTGAATGCAGCAGGAAACGCGCGCGGTTCCTCTGGGTGTTGCTGTCCTCCAGTGTCTTCCGGGGCATGAGTAGACGCTGCTTTCCCCTGCCTTGCAGACTTCCGGAATGCATCATCCGAACGGCAAAAGCCCCAACTGCTCGATCGTGCTGACGGTGGGCTCGCCGGTGGTCGGATCCCACCCGAGCTCATCGTACGCCCCGCTGAGGAGGTCATCCGCATCGGGCACGTGACCGAGCGTCCCGCCGTCGGAAAGGGGACGCCGCAGGACGTCCGGAAGACGATCAGCGTCGGCGGTAGTCCCGCGTTTGGCATTGATCAGCCGCTTGAGCGTGAGGATTCGTCGACCGATCGTCATCAGCTCGGCTGGGGGCAGATCCCATCCGGTGACCGCCGCGACCGCGTCCGAGAGAAGGTTGGCGGGAGGGTTCTGAAACTGGCACAGGATGACTGCGTTGTACATCGCTCGCCACGCCATCTGTCGGGCCGCCGTTCGGCCCTTTCTCGCAGAGCCGTCGAACCGATCGTCCGGTGTGATTCCGATCTCGTCGAGCACAATCTGCCCGGTATCCACGCTGTACATGTCTCCCTGCATGTGACAGGCGCCGCGAGGGGACAGGGCGTAGACGGCGGCCATCCCCGCGAATGCCCGGGGATCGTGCATGGGCACTTCAAGCCGGTGCACCGTTGCTGCGAGTTCAGGGACGTTGAATTGCTCAGCCAAGGCGGCGCTGCCGCCCGCCAAGAGCTCTCCGATTCCCTCACGTGTGGCGATCTGCTCGATCAGATGATGAACGACTCTCGGATCGCCGAACTGGATATCCAATCCGTCGGTCGATGCCGGATCGAGAAGTCCACGCTCACTCAGTTCGCAGGCGAGCGCAATCGTCACCCCGGTGGAGATTGTATCGAGTCCGTGAGCGTTGCAGAGATGCCCGGCAGCGATGACGGCCTCGAGGTCGTCGATTTCTAGTAGCGAGCCGAGGGCGCCCAGCGTCTCATACTCCGGGCCATCGACATGGTCGAGTCCATGGGATGGCGCATGCGTCTCACGTCCGCAAGCGATCGGGCAGTGGAAGCAAGCGCGGCCACGCACGAGGAACTCCTCGGACATCCGGACGCCGGATAGCTTCTCTGCGCCCGACCATTCGCCGCGCTGGAAGTTCCGGATTGGAAGATCTCCGTACATCATCGCCATGTCCAAGTAACCTGCTGTTCCAGCCATGCGAATCGCCTGAACGGCGATATCCTCATTCGTGTGCTCGAGGACACGCCGGACGGCGGAATCGAGCGCCTCTGGGTCGGCAATCGGCACAGCCCTGGTTCCCCGTACTGCGATTGCCTTAAGGTTCTTCGCCCCCATCACTGCACCCATCCCGGTCCGTCCTGCCGCCCGCCCGTGATCGTTCATCACGGCGGCGTACGGCACGAGATTCTCGCCGGCCTTGCCGATGCAGCCGATGCGAACCGCAGTGTCATCGAGGTCACTGCGGATTGCCTGCTGTGTCTCATACGTGTCAAGGCCGATCAGTGACGCAGCGTCATGGAGTTGCGCGTTGCCATCGACAATGGACAACCACGCCGGGACGCTTGCCCGGCCTGTGATGACGATGCCGTCGTAGCCAGCGAAACGGAGTTCCGGACCGAGGAAGCCGCCGGTGTTCGATTCGCCCCAGATCCCGGTAAGCGGAGAGAATGCGCAGTAGCTCAACCTGCCTGCCGACGGCATCGCCGTACCGACGAGTGGCCCGGTCATCAGAATGAGCGGATTGTCCGGCCCGAGCGGATCGATCTCCGAAACGGACGTCTGCCCGATGAGAGCGGCGGCGAGCCCACTTCCGCCAAGGAAATCGCGGGCGAGTGAGCTGTCTAGCGATTCGTCTCGAACCGTCTCGGCGTCGAGATCGACACGGAGAATGCGTCCCACGTAGCCGTGAAGAGCGGGCATCAGAAGGAGACCGAATTCCCGGTGTGGGCGGCGACGAACAAGCGCCGCAGCTCCTCGGTCGACGGAGAACGGGGAGCGGTGATCATCTGGGTATCGTTCTCGGCGTCGTCAACAAGCTTGTCCAGGGCTTCGTCCAGCGCGTGGCGCGGGACGCCGGCATCGGCGAGGAAGAGGGGGTTCCCAATCGTTTCGGCAAGGTTTCGCACGGCATCGGCGAGCGCGCGTGAGGCGGGCTCTCCACCGGCGTCTGAGACGCCGAGATGCGATGCAAGCAAGGCGGCTCGGTCCGGTGCCTTCGCGGCGGCAAACTCGAGTGTGTACGGCAAACAGAGGGCGACGGCCCGTCCATGAGGCAGATCGAACGCCGATCCCAACGCGTGTCCCATCGCATGGGCAATCGATGCCATGGCGTTTCCGAACCCGAGGCCGGCGGCCGTCGCAGCATGATGCATCCGCGTTCTCGCCTCGATGTCCGTGCCATCTTCGACAGCTCGGGGGAGTACGGTGAAGATCTCAGCGGCCGCGTTGAGGCACAGCCCGTCGGTCAGATCGGTGTGCCACGTGCATGTGAATCCTTCAATAGCATGGGTCAATGCGTCGAGTCCGGTATCGGCGGTCAGCTGCGGAGGCATCCCCGCGGCCATCGCCGGGTCGACGAGCGCAATATCCGCGACGTTCTCGCGGTTGCCAAGTCCCATCTTGCGCTTTTCGACCGGGTCGGTGAGGACAATGGCCCACGTGACGTCAGCCCCAGTGCCACTTGTCGTCGGAATGGTCATCAGACGAGCCAGCTTGCGGAGCCCAAGATCGATGAACGGGTTGATCTCGGCCGGCTGAAGATCGGGACGTTCGTAGAGAACCCAGATGGCTTTGGCTACGTCGAGCGGCGAGCCACCCCCCACTCCGACAATCCAATCCGGTTCAAAGCGACGGGCCGTCTCTGCTCCGGCGAGGACCGCTGGAATGCTCGGGTCCGGTTCGACGGCGTCGAAGACCTCCCATTGCGCACCGATCCCCGCGAGCCGCTCGGTGACAGGATCGACCAACCCAAGGCTTCGAACCGCCCGATCGGTGACGATCAACGCCCGCTCAATCGAGAGTGTGCCGATCTCATCGAGCGCGTCTTCGCCAAAGACGATCTTTGGAGAGACAAAGGTCCACACGCGGCATCAGCCTCCGGGCCACTCGGTCGGGACCTTCGCACAACAGGAGACGATCTCCTTTGCTGCCTTCGGGTAGCGCATGATTTTCATCAGATTCCCGTCTAGCTTCAGCTTGCGCATCATCATCCCCTGGATCGGATCGAGCTCGCCTTCGATCACCTTCCGCCACACACTGTATGGTGCAGTGATCCGATACTCTGCCGGACGATCCTCCGGAGCTGCGAGCAGCGCGGCCCCGGTGCTCTTGCCGTGCTGAAGGCCCAGGAAGAGGTATCCGGATTCCGGGAACGTGTCGTCCGGTTCGACCACGAAGATGAAGTCGCCTTCCCAGTCCTTGGCCGAGCTTTCGTACGATGGGCTTTCGTTGAGCAATCGTGAGAGTTCGACGATCCACTCATTGGATGGAAACTGAAACGCCATGCAGACCTCCCTGGAGTCCTGTGTCATGAACAGGATCATCGGACGGTTCAACGGAATTCGCAACCGCGCTTGCAGTGGCCCTCCCGCGGAACGTTACTCCTCGGCTTCGTCGAGTGCCTCGTCGACCTCCTCTGCAATGCTCTCGATCTCATCACAGAGGTCGTCGAGCTCCTCCTGGAGTCGAGACAAGCGCTCGATCATCGGACGGACTTTGTCGATCAGGTCCTGCTTGGATACGAAAGCCATCAATCCTCCTTCCTCGGTTCGACGGACAACGATCTGATTCTATGCCGGTGCTTCACACAGACAAGTGGTGTCTTCGATGGTCGCAGTCCAATCCACTAGGACGCCTGGCAGCGAGCCGGAATCTATCCACAACATGAAGGAAGACGACACGACCCTGCCATCCGGCCGCAGTGCAGAAGTTCTCATGGGCATCTACCTGTGCTACTCGGGCAGCGTCGGAGGCCGCCGGGCCTGGGTTTCGAACTCGAATGCGTAGGCGAATCGGATCAGCTTTGCATCGTCCCACGCTCTTCCGACGAAGGATAATCCGATGGGTAGGTCGGCGACATATCCGGCGGGAACGGTGACGTGCGGATAGCCTGCCACCGCGGCGGGCGATGAACAGCCGCTGATTCCGTAGTCTCCATGTACTGTATCGATCAACCATGCCGGACCGCCTGTCGGGGCAATGATTGCGTCCAACGTATGCTTGGCGAGCGTAGCGTCGATCCCTTCGGTTCGCGCCAGGCGGTGGTTCTCCTTGAGCGTGTCTGTGTAGCACTTGTCCGTCAATGGACCCTTGGTCTGTGCCAACTCCAGCAGCTCCTGTCCGAAGAGGGGCATCACCTCGTCTGCGTGAGCGGCATTGAACGCGATGATTTCCTGAAGCGATGTCACCGGTGCATCGTCCCCGAGCGCAGCGAGATAGGAGGTCAAACCGTGCTTGAACTCGTAAAGAAGGACCTCCATCTCGGTCTCTCGCCACTGTCCGGCTGTCTCGATGTTCGCCGGGTCGACAATCGTTGCGCCAAGCTCCCTGAGCGCCTCGATGCTCCGCTCCATCAGAAGGTCGACCTCCCGGTGCGCACCGAAGAAGTTGCGTGCAACGCCGAGGCGGGCACCCTGCAATCCGTGCGGGGATAGCTGTTGGGTGTAGTCGATGTTGCCCTTCGTGTGTGCGGCGTTCGTCAACGGATCCCGTGGGTCCACCCCAATAAGCACAGACAGGGCGATTGCTGCATCTTCGACCGTCCGCGCCATCGGACCGGCGGTGTCCTGGCTATGCGCAATCGGAATGATGCCGGACCGGCTAACCAGACCGAGCGTCGGCTTGATGCCGACGATCCCACAGGTCTGCGCCGGGCAGACGATCGACCCATCGGTTTCGGTCCCAACTGCAATCGGACACACATTGGCGGCAACGGCCACCGCCGATCCGGAGCTTGACCCGCACGGACTACGTGCGATGTCATAAGGATTCCGCGTTTGGCCGCCGTGGCTGCTCCACCCGCTCAGCGAGTTCTTGCCGCGGAAATTCGCCCACTCGCTCAGGTTGGCCTTCCCAAGGATGACCGCTCCGGCGTCTCGCAGCCGGGTCACAACATGTGCATCCTGCAGCGCGACAGATCCTGCCAGGGCGAGCGACCCAGCGGTTGTCGTCATCCGATCGGCCGTGTCGATATTTCCCTTGACCAGAAGCGGGACTCCATGAAGGGGACCCCTCGGGCCGTTCGTCTTGCGTTCTGCATCGAGCGACGCGGCAATCCCAGGCGCATCGGGATTCAACTCAAGAACCGAATTCAGTGTCGGTCCGCGTCTGTCGATTCTGTCAATCCGATCGATGCAATCGGATACAAGTGCTTCTGCAGTGGTCCGGCCGAATTGCATGGCATCTTGAAGCTCGCGGATGCAACGTTCGTGGGTCACGGAGTCCCCTTTCTCTGACCAATCGAGGCCGGCCGGAGTGTTTTTCTCAGCTCAATGAGCAGTGTGGGTCCGAGTCCGAGTGAAAGGATCAGGCCCCACATCGGAACCCGCAGCGACTCGATATTGAACAGTGGCCGAAGGAACGGAACGCACATGACGCCGAGCATGAGGCCCAGCGACACGAGGACCGCAATCTGCATCCACTGATTGCCAAGAACACCGATCTTCAGTAGCGGGGCCTCCTCAGAGCGGGCTGCGTATGCGCGAAGCAGTTCAGCGAAAGCCAAGGTGGCAAACGCGACGGTACCCGCGACGTCGGGCCGCGCTCCGTGGAGCGCAAGCCCAAACGCGACCAGCACGGCAGCGGTCAGGATCCCAGCTTGAAATGCGATTCCGCGTGCCATCTTCGTGTTGACAATCCGCTCTCCCGTGCCGCGGGGAGGTCGATCCATGATATTCGGCTCCCCCCGCTCCATGGCCAGTGCGAGAGCTGGCGCCCCGTCGGTGACCAGATTCAGCCATAGCAGCTGGATGGCTGCGAGTGGTGGCGGCCATCCAAGGAGCGTTGCGATCAACAGAATCGCGATTTCGGCGAAGTTGCAGGAGAGGAGATAGAAGATGGTCTTGCGGATGTTGGCGTAGATGATCCGGCCTCGCTCGACCGCAGCAACGATCGTCGCATAGTTGTCATCCGTGAGCACGATATCCGCAGTCTGCTTGGCCACGTCTGTGCCAGTGATCCCCATGGCGATTCCGACATCAGCCCGCCTCAATGCCGGAGCATCGTTCACGCCATCCCCGGTCATCGCGACGACCTCGCCGATGGCCTTCAATGCGTCGACGATTCGCACCTTGTGCTGAGGAGAGACCCTGGCGAATACATCGATCTCGACGATTGCTTCCCTTAGCTCCTTTTCGTCCATTCGGTCGAGTTCGGCTCCGGTTGCTATGCGCCGGCCTGCTTGGAGGATACCGACCTGTTCTGCGACGGATCTGGCCGTTGTCGAGTGATCGCCGGTGATCATCACGCTTCGAAGGCCGGCTCGCCGGGCCTTCTCGACTGCGGCGGAGACTTCCGGACGTGGTGGGTCATGCAGTGCCGCCAGCCCGAGGAATGTGAGATCGTGCTCAACATCTTCGACGGTCGGCTCCTTGGGGACGTCTTGGAGTTGTCGATACGCGAGCGCGAGGACTCGAAGCCCCCGCTCTCCCATCGCACGGTTCGCCTCGCGTAGCTGCTGTCGAGCGGCGGGAGTGAGCGGCACGGGGCCGTCCTCCATCTGTGCACGTGTGCACAGCTCAAAGATCTCATCGGGAGCACCCTTCGCGATGGCCACATGGGGCGACTCGACGGAAGGCACAGGAAGTACGTCCGCGGCCTTGTGGATTGTCGTCATCCGTTTTCGCTCGGAGTCAAACGGAAGCTCGGCAACTCGGACGAAGCTCGTATTGACCGAGCCCGGCCCCAGTGCTGTTGCTGCAACGAGGAGTGCTCCCTCCGTTGGATCTCCGACGAACCCGGCACTTCCGCTTCCGTCCCCGACGAGCTTGGCGTCATTGCACAACAAGCCGGACAGGAGCGAGAGGCGGAGCGTGGGGTGTTGATCGACCGTCACCGGCTTGCCATCAAGTTGGGGCAGGGATTCTGTTTGGCCGGTCAGCGGAGGGAATGCATACTCGCCCTCCGCAGTTCGAATCGAGTGAAGCGTCATTCTGTTCTGCGTTAGCGTTCCCGTCTTGTCAGTGCAGATGACCGTTGTCGCCCCGAGTGTCTCCACCGATGGAAGTCGTCTTACGAGCGCGTTGTGACGCAACATCTCGCGGGTTCCCAGTGCGAGACTCATGGTAACTACCGCGGGAAGGCCTTCGGGGACTGCGGCGATCGCCAGGCCAACGGCAACGACGAACAGTCCGGCGATCGTGGTCCGGGCGCTCGCCACGTAGGCTCCGATGCCCTGCTGGAACAGGACGCGTGCGGCCGGGTCGCGGAGCAACCCGACAACGAACACTAGCGCGCAGACACCGAGGACCGCTACACCCATGATCCTGCCGAATTCGTCCAGTTTCCTCTGAAGCGGCGTCGGACCCTCGGCGGAACGCTCGACCTCCGAAGCGATCTTCCCTAGTTCCGTGTTTGCCCCCGTTGCGACGGCGATGCCGCTTCCGCGTCCATAGGTCACTGTCGTCCCGGAAAACGCGCAATTCACTCGATCTCCGACCGGCAGCTTCGGTTCGAGGACGACATCGGCCTTTTTCGGCACGGGAGCCGACTCACCGGTAAGAGAGGACTCATCGACTCGGAGGTGAGATGATCCGATCAAGCGTAGGTCAGCAGGGACGATTGCGCCCGTCTTGAGGATGACAATGTCACCGGGAACGAGGTCTCGCGCTGCGACCTCAATCGTTTGGCCGCCTCTTAGGATCCGAGCGTCCGGTGCAGCCAGTTCCTGCAGCGACGCGATTGCCGTCTCAGCTTGCGCCTCTTGAAACGCGCCGACCGCGGCATTCAGGAGCACAATGGCCAAGATCACGCCGGCCTCAACCCAATCGCCAAGCGCAATCGAAACAGCGACCGCGGCGAGCAGAATGAGCACAATGGCACCGCGAAACTGAGCGATGACTCGCCTCCACATCGACGTCTTCGGAGGTTTCGAGAGTTCGTTGGGTCCGCAGGCTGTCAGCAACTGTTCCGCATGTGTTGTGGACAAGCCCGACTGAGGATCGACGCCAAAGCGATCCGCCGTGCTCTCGGCGGTGATCGTGTGATAGTCTTCTTCCAGTCGGTTGTCCTGTCTGCTACCGGTCATGATCCTCCGGACACCGCGCTTGGATCGAAGACAGCAATGTAGCCCTCAACAGACGAACGTTCCTCCGCGTGATAGCGCGAAGGAACGCTCCATGAGTTCTCGTCCGTATCATACGGCTTGATTGCTATGCGAATCGATCCTAGTTCTGGTTCTCCTCTCGATCCAGATACTGGATGATCGCTTCAACAACAAGGTAGTTGACAGAACGATCCCGACTCTCTCCGAGTTGCATCAGCCGTTCGACCGGCTTCTCCTCCATCTTGCGCTGAGGGATGTAGATGGAGAGTTTGTCCATGATCTCCTTGCCTGCCATCATCCTCACCTCCCTATGTGGACGTTCAGGTTATCCTGAACCGAGGCATTGATGCAAGCGTAGAGGACGCATGCATCTCGCGAGTCGTGGGCTTCAAACGGCCAGAGAAGCGTTTTCCGGTGAGAGGACCTCGACCGATGAACCGGCTTGGCACAGACGACGTGTCAAGCGGAAGCGACACCGGCGGTCTCCCGCGGTGTATAGTGGATAACTGGCTCGGAGGTGAGTGCTGTGAAAGGAAGACGAGTTGCTGTTGGTGTCAGTCTGTTTGCCATCGTATTGCTGATCTCATCTGTGACGTTGGCTGCTGTGTCGCCCCGGTACAAGCTGGGCGAAGAGATTCAGTTCCAGGTAGAGGACTCAACCACATGGTCTTGGGGATGCTGTGGATGCTGCACATGTGACGACACGCTCGTTCTTGGATGGCGAATCGTGAATACGTCCCAGCAAGCCATCTACTCCGTCATACATGATGCCCCTGTGTCTGCATCGGCATGGCTTGGCAGTTGGACGCAAATCGACTCATTGGGAGGCAGCGTGGCGGCAGGTCAGTACAAGCTGGTCGTCGACACGTCGGTCGGGACGCTTTCGCGCTGTTTCTCGATCTACGATCCGTGTGGCTGCTACTGGTGCAATCCGTGCTGTTCGTGTGTATGCGAGGATGTCTCGACGGTCTCCGACTGCTCCTGCCGAACATCGCTGGTCTTCGTCGACTCGTGCCAAACGAGCTGCTTCCGCTTCCCTCTGTTTTGGGGATGGCGAAGCTGCGGTTGCTCAAGCTGCCCCTAGAAGGAGCAAGTGGCCACAACACGTTGGGTTGCTCTGCTCCTCTCTGTGAGAGTTCCGATTGCCATTCAAGGAGGTTGACGTGATGAAGGGAGCGAAGGCACTGGTCGTCGCCATTGGGATTGCTCTCGCGATCCTGATCCCAGCATGGGCGCAGACACAGACGGAAACACCGGTCTTTCCTGATCTTATCGCCATGGCGGATGCCGCCGCTGCTTCTGCAGCCACGGCAGCGGCCGAGGCGGAAGCAATCGCTGAGGACGCAGAAGCGCTTCTCAACGATCTGAATCTGACAACGCTGATCTCGAAGGCGGAATCGGCAAGTGCGACGGCAGATGACATCGCCGAGGCGATCTCCAGCGCGAATGCGGCTGCTCAAGCGTCTGCTTCGAGCTTCTCGGAAACATGTGCGAATGCCGTCGCCTCGGCGGCGGCGAGCGCCGAAGCGACGGCAACCGCCGTGGCTGAAGCGAGAGCCCAAGCGAGTGCATTTGCGCTCGCCTGCGCCGAGGCACAAGCCAGAGCACAAGCCAGCGCGCAGGCATGCGCTTCGGCTGCTGTTCGTGCCGAGGCAAGCGCCGATGCGTTTGCAATCGCTTGTGCGGGCGCTTCGGCGAACGCGTCTGCGTCGGCCACCGCTTGTGCCGGAGCTCGCGCCTCGGCGAGCGCAGCAATTGCGGAGATAGCGATTGCGATTGCCGACGCGGAAGCTGAGGCGGAGGCGAGCGCTGTCGCATGTGCGGCGGCTGCCGCCGATGTCAGGGTGTATGCCGAAGCGGTAGCGGAGGCATTGGCGGAGGCTGTCGCCATCGCCGAAGCGCGGGTGGCTGCAGCGGCTGCGTCGTTCGCAAGCGCGGAAGCCGAGGTTGAGGCTGCTGCTGAAGTTGCCGCCAGCGCGGCAGCACGCGCGGCTGCGGTCGCGGAAGCTGCATCAAGCGCCGCGGCATATGCAAGCTCGACCGCCACGGCGTACTCGCAGGCCCAGGATGTTGCGGAACTCGTGAGTCAGAGTGTTCAGACCCAGGTTCCGTGTGGAACGGTCGTGACCGAAGTCAGCGGTGTTGTGCAGGCGATCGCAACGGCGGTCGCGCAGGCTGATGCTGCGGCCAAGGCTGCAGCCCAGGCGACTGCGTTGGCCAGCGCGTCAGCGAACGCCGAAGCCGAAGCGGCCGCTTCGGCCTACGCAAGAGCCGAGGCACGCGCTGAGGCTGCAGCTGTAGCGTACGCCGAGGCCGAGGCCGCAGCCGTGGCCGTGGCTCAGGCTAGGGCTACGGCCCAGGCGGAAGCCGCCGCGGCTGCAAGCGCGATTGCCCAATCGTTCGCGATGGCCACAGCACAGGCAGAAGCGATTGCGACGGCGGCCGCAGAGGCGACGGCGGCTGCAGAGGCTGCTGCGACAGCGATTGGTGTTGCCTATAGCAGCGCGCAAGCGGAGGCAAGCGCGGTCGCGCAAGCGTGCGCATTGGCCGGAGCCAAGGCCGACGCGATGGCGTCTGCCCTAGCTAGCTCCACGGCGAGTGCCGAGGCGAATGCGACTGCGATCGCGCAGTCATGTGCATCGGCATCAGCTGCCGCGGACGCGATGGCATCAGCCGTGGCGTCGGCACATGCAAGTGCTCGTGCCAGCGCGTCGGCTGCTTCCGAAGCTTGTGCCACAGCGAGTGCGACTGCGGAGGCTTGGGCGAATGCGTACGCGACCGCCGAGGCACAGGCTGCGGCAAGCGCGTCCGCTGCTGCATCGGCCTACGCACGTGCTCAAAGCGCCGCCTCATCAGCGGCCCAAGCGGTCGCGGCGGCGGTGGCGATCGCACAGGCGGAGGCCACCGCAGCGGCCAACGCTTCAGCCACTGCACAGGCTGCAGCGACAGCGTGTGCAGCTGCAGCGAGCTCCGCAACCGCGGAAGCAGAAGCCAATGCATCGGCTTCTGGGACTGGCGAGGCATACGCGCAAGCGTTCGCCGCCGCAGTGGCGACAAGCTCGGCAAACGCGTTTGCACAAGCAAGAGCGGCGGCCACAGCCGCAGCGCAAGCTCAGACTGCGGCCCAGGCGTGCGCAGCAGCGTACGCGAACGCGCAGGCTGCAGCAGCAAGCGGCGCATCTGCGGTTGGGACCGCTGTAGCGGAAGCCGAAGCCGCGGCGCGAGCCTGTGCGGTAGCCCAAGCCACGGCGGAGGCCCAGGCAAGCGCGAGCGCGACGGCAACAGCCATTGCGACCGGCGAAGCGCAGGCAGCAGCCTTGGCGGCTGCGGAGGCTCTGGCAACGGCGCAGGCGCAAGTGGCTGTCGGCGTTGAGGCGATGGCCGAGGCGCAGGCAAGTGCGGAAGCTTACGCGCATGCTGCAGCACTAGCGCAGGCGCAAGCAGAGGCAGAAGTTGCAGTTGGCGTTGAAGCGATCGCGCTGGCCCAAGCCCAGGCCGATGCCGCGGCACATGCTGCGGCGCTGGCTGCAGCGGCAGCCGAAGCGGAAGTGGCGGTAGGTGTTGAAGCGGCGGCGGCTGCATTCGCGGATGCGGCAGCGTACGCCTATGCGGCGGCTGCAGCCCAAGCGATTGCTCAAGCAGAGGCGTTTGCTGCGGCTCAGGCATCTGCAGAGGCGGAAGCTAGCGCCTACGCCTCGGCACAGGCCTGTGCACTTGCGGCAGCGTACGCCCAAGCGAACGCATCGGCTGCCGCCGAGGCTACCGCGCGTGCGGTTGTGGCTGCACAGGCGACCGCCGAAGCCTTGGCACAGGCATTGACCATGGCGAATGCTGCGGCACAGGCTGCCGCGACGGCGCGGACCTCGGTTGAGGTCGTGCCGGACATTCAGACATCCGTCGAAGCGTTCATCGATCCCGACTGTCTGACGCCGGTCTGTGAGGACGTGAGGCCGGTTCGGTGCCCCGACTGTCCTCCATGCGACTCGTGCTGCGAAGATGTTCGGGAAACGCCGACGCCGACAGGGTGTCCTGAACCGGAGGTCATCGATTGGGAATTCGCGCGAGTTCAGGTGGGCGCATACTCAAGTTCGACGCGCTCGATCCCAACGGAGATCGGTGCAGCGCTTGAGCAGTCCGGTTTTGTCGACTACTACGAGGTGAGCAGCTCGCTTCCGTCATCGGCGGCGTTCACGCTGGATCTCGGAGCAAACCGAGGTTCTCTAACCGGGAGCTTCCCTCACGCCGGCAGCTACATGGTCCGATACCTGTTCATCGATCGGATGCAATGTCCTGTGGTCGAGCTGATTGTGTTGATCACGGCGAACGGCGGGCGTCCGGATACTACGCCGGAAACCCCGCAGACGCCGCAGACGCAACAAGCATGCATGACCGTTCGGGCAGCGCATGAGACGCCCGGGTTCCTGTTCTTCCAAGGGACAATTACCGACATCGCGGCTCAGATCGTCGTCGACAACGAGGAAACTCGTACGACATCGTTCCAGCTGTGTGGGCAAAGAGGTTATCAGTACCTGCTCCGCGCGCCCGATGAGGTTGTCGTCAACGATGAGACAGTCCCGTTCGACCGCTGGGAACAGTACGACCCCGAGACAGAAGAATGGGAAACGATCTCAACTGAGCCTGTGTTGGGAGTCGTCGTACAGCAAGGGCTAACCGTTCGAGCTGTCTACACCGGTGAAGGTGCGAGGATCACCATCCAACCGACAACGCCGTGCGTCAGCGTCAGTGCAGTCCATCAGTACACACGGATTGGAACGGCGACAACGTATACGCAGCCTCAGACACAGGCAGATCCGATTGCGGTAACTGTGATTGTGAATCGCGATCAGGAGCAAATGACGTTGTTCGAGCTGTGCGGCCGGGCGGGGAGTCAGTATCTCCTCCAGCCGGACCTCGAAGCGTGGACATCCGAGCAGCGTGAACTCATCTTCTCTCACTGGGAGCGCTACGATGACCAGGAGGACGTGTGGGTGCCGTTCTCGGAGGCACAGCTTCTGTTGGTCACCATCCAACGAAGCGTGCAGATCCGAGCTGTCTATCGGGAGATGACAGAGGTCTACTAGGTAGGGTATGGTGAATCGGCGGGGCGTCGGGATGGTGCGACGCCCCGCTTTCTTGACGTGTTTTTCTTCCGCGGGTACGCTTCTTCGCCCACGAGCGAAGGTGGCGGAATTGGCAGACGCGCTAGCCTTAGGAGCTAGTGCCTTCGGGCGTGCGGGTTCGAGTCCCGCCCTTCGCAGTTGAACGCGAAAACGCAGACCCGTATAATGCGTGGGCTCTGCGGGAATAGCTCAGCGGTAGAGCACTGCCTTGCCAAGGCAGGGGTCGCGGGTTCAAATCCCGTTTCCCGCTCCATGAGTCGCCGGGATGTCGACACGCCGGGATGGCGGAATTGGCAGACGCAAGGGACTTAAAATCCTTTGAGGGCAACCTCGTGTGGGTTCGACTCCCGCTCCCGGCAGAGGGAGAACGAAGAAGAGACTAAGAGATACCGCAAAGATACCGCGGGGTGGAGCAATCTGGAAGCTCGTCGGGCTCATAACCCGGAGGTTGTCGGTTCGAATCCGGCCCCCGCAACCAGCAGGGCGGCGTAGCTCAACTGGTTAGAGCGCTCGGCTCATATCCGAGAGGTTTGGGGTTCGAGTCCCTACGCCGCTAGTGTTGTTTTTTGGGGGTCCTGGGGGCGTAGCTCTAACCGGGAGAGCGCTGCGTTCGCAACGCAGAGGTTGGCGGTTCGAATCCGCTCGCCTCCACAGGGGATGCGCTGTACCTGTTTCTTCTGCGTGTTATCGCCCGCTTGGCTGAACGACTCCGACACATGTGATTGCCGGCTGCGTCGGCCATCTGTGCGTAGCTTGTGGCGTCAAGGACCCGGAGTCTTGCGTCCCTCCTTGGGTAGCCAGGGCAATCACAACGGGCTACGCAGCGGGTTCCACGGGCCCTTCGCTTGAGGCGCGGTGTGAAACGGATCCCCAGATCACAGATCCTTCAGCCAGACAAGATCCCAAGCCAGGCCATTCCCGCCTGAGGGAGATGCAAGCGCGCTTGCCACAGCTGCATTGCCCACGTTGTTATAATACGCGTACGCAAAACGCTGTTTGACCGTGAAGATCAGCCCGAGATCTTGGCTCGCAAAGAGCTGCTGATAGTCTGCGTAGTAGTCAAATGCCTCATCAAGGTTCCAGGTGTCCACACCCAGATCAAGTAGCTCGTCGATTCGCTCCTCGTACGCATAGGGGCTCTCAGCGGCTGAGTAGTGCCAGAAATGCAGCGTACCGTCCGTTCCATAAGTTCTGGAGCCCTGATGTGGATCGAACCCACCCGTCAGTCCGACGATAGCTGCTTGGTAGTCTCCAGACAGGATACGGGCTTCCAGCTCAGCGAAGGCAACGACTCTGAAGGCTACCCGAATACCGATTGCCTCGAGGTCACCTTGGAGTACAAGGCAGGAACCCGTCCTCAACGCTGTGCTTGAGGCGTGATTCGCACCAGTAATGATCTCGAACGCCATGGTACTGCCATCACTGAACTCGCGATATCCATCGCCATCTGTGTCGATGAGTCCGATGTCGTCAAGTAGCATCCTGGCCAAGTCGGGATCGTAGTCATAGAACACCGCTTCACTCTCGGTGATCGGTCCTCCGTGGTGGTCACGTCCCGCGTAGAAGGGGGAGCTTGCACTGATTGGTGACCAGATGGGCACGCCGCCGCCGCTGTAGACGTTGTCGATGATCGTCTGTTTGTCCAGAGCATGCGCCACGGCCTGGCGGAATCGGAGATCGCGGAACAGCTCCTGCAGATCTCTCGCGAGTGGTTCCCGGTACGCCTTTTCCGGCTTGGGAGAGAAAGAGATGTTGTCCCAACAACCAAGCAACCGATTCGGCACGGTTGCGGGGCGGTGAGCGGGGAGGTAGTGAGGGCACGCATTGCGCCGCTCAGCAGCTGTGTCTTCCTTGAGCGCACCCTCCAGGGACGAAGCCATTGATGCTGCTGCTACATCTTGGTTGAAGGCAATGAACTCTGTTCCCCAGGCTCCATCGTTGATGTCACCGATGTAGACAGTGAATTGGTCTTCCTTCACTCCGGCATTGGCGTCGGAGAATAGATGGGCTAGGTCTTCAAAACGGGGACTCAGCACATGCAGTTCCCCATTGCGGAACTTCAGTCGGGCCGCGTTTGTATCTGGCTCAATGAGGATGTTGTATCGGTCACAGTACGGAAGCTGCGTTCCCTCTTGATCGAAAACGTAGTAGTACGGGTTTCGTGTCATCGTCACGTACTGACCGGCCTCGTACTCGATCGGGAGATACGGGCCTAGACCGCAGATGTCACGCAGATCGGCTTTGGCGACGTGCCAAGCTGTATCGTGCTTGCCCGCTGCTCCTTCTTCATCCAGCTTGTGGACCCAGCCAGCGAACCTGTGGCCTGGCAGGATTGGGAAGGCAAGCGATGCAAGCGCTGGGCGAAACACCTGCGTGAGCTCTACCTTGACGGTGTATGCGTCAACTGAAGTCATCACGGGATGTGTCCCGTCGGGAAGTGTTGGGAGGTACCATGAGTCCGAAAGCGCCTTGTGGAGTAGGAGATCATTGTAAGTGAACAAGACATCCCTTGCGGTGAACGGCGTTCCGTCGGACCACTTGACGCCCTCTCGGAGATGAAACGTGATGGTAAGGTTGTCCTCTGAGATCTCGTACCAGACTGCCAACTCGGGTATAAGTGCGCCGGTCATCGGATGTCTCGCCAGCAACCCACGGAAGATCTGACTGGTGTAGAAGGTGTTTTCCGCGCCATCATCCGCGAGTGGGTTCCAGACGCGGGGCTCGCACGCGGACGCGATGGAGAACGTTCCGCCACGCACGCCTGCCTTCAGTCCTGGGTAGGACGTGTCTCCAAGCGTTATGAGCTTTGGGTCTTCGAGGCCATCATAGTACTGAGCGGTGGATAAGATGGGGATTGCTAGCAGCATTGTTGACAGCAAGATTGCAGTCCTGACGGTGAATCGCCGTGACCTATCAAGGTGCCTACTCGCTGACATCGACAGCTACGTAGTAGAAGCCTGACGCAGTGGCGCCAGTTGCACTGTAGACCCACACGTTCTTCGCAAAGACGCTGATCGCCTGGCCTGCTGATAGCTTGGCCGGAGAAGGATTGGGGCTTCTAGCGAATTGCCGTACTTGATCCCAGGCAACACGCAGATCGCCTGCTGTGCATTCAATCGTCACGAGCGCACGGCGACCATCTGTATCCTCCCAGATGGAGGTTGCTGCTCCTTGCCCCCCGCTCTGGCTGATCGGGAATCCGCCGCCGGCAGTGACAATGCTAGGATGTGACGCAATCGCGAATGTCTTGTCGCAGCAACCGCCTGTCGCGTCTGCTTGCCCAGATTGGGCTACGCTGAGAAGTCCTCCGGGCAGCACGACGATCAGGATACCAGCCAAGACTACAAAGCAGATCCCAGCGATTACGGGCCGTAGATATTTCATGACACCCTCCCTCCCCGTCTACTGTACGAGAACACCATCGGTCTAGTTCTCTGCAGTGTACGGTCCGATAAGGGGGGGCAGCAAATGCATTGCCCATGTGACGGAGTGCATTCAACAGCGCCGGGAAGTCAGGATATGGGGGACAGGATAGCGGAGATCGCCTAGGCGCGGAAGCGGTGGCATTGGGCCAGATACTGAACTAGAGGAAGATGTTAGGGCGGGTGGTGGGAACGATAGAAGAGAAGGCGATTCTAGCCCAGGAGTAGCTGGGAGCGAAGGTTCTCCAATCGCTCACAGTGCGCAGACAGGCACGATCTCCGGTTGCTGTCGCCTGATGGGCAACAGTATAGGTCTTCGCCTCTGCATCTCTTCCGAGAGCCAGCCATCGCTTCGCCTCAACCTAGAACGACACTTCGAACGATAGCGTCCATTCGGAGAAGCCGGTCGTATCGACGGTGATTGTGCTCGACATCGAGATCGACGAGCCGAGGGAGAGCGTTACGCCCATGGTGCTTCGAGCCCAATCGAACAGCAATCCTGTCGATGTGCTGAAGAACGTATCGACTGAGAACGAGAACCCACAGCCTATCGGCGGTACGTCGACGACGAGCGAGATGATCTCCCAGTAGTCCTGAGGGTAGTAGAGATGTCCTTCGACGGTCGCCTCTGTAAGCGGCTCGACGAGAAAGCCGAATTCGGGCGTGGTGATCACGTAGTCGGTGGTGTTCAGATTGGAGATGTTGATCAACGTGGCCCCGGCCAGCGAGCATTCGAAGGCGATGCCATAGATCTCGACGCCGGTAATCGTGCCGCCGCTACCGAGGAGATTGGTGTAGATACTGAGGCAGCCATACTCCGACTCGAGCGATGGCGTGAAGACATAGCTCTTCGTCTGCAACGAGTAGACGAAGTCGAGTGTTATATTGAACGGGAGCCCGAACAGCTGTATGAAGGACAGCTCGATCTGCTGACTGTCGAATCCGAGCTTGTCGAATACCGTGACGCTCTCTAGCTCGATGCAGCAGAATGCGGACGCGCTGAACGTTAGCTCCTGACCGCAGAAGCCGACGGGTAGCGGATCGATCGTTGGATCCGTGAGGAAGATCTTCTTCGCCAAGCTGGTTGGGTGTGTGGTTGAGGCGGTGAACGTGATGCCACTCAGGTCGGCGCCCATGAATGTGGCGCTCTCGAACGTCAGCACGCCGCCGAAGATCTCTCCATAGATGTCGAAGACATATCCGAAGTTGGACGGTTGCAGCAGGGTTTCGCCAACCGCCGCGCCATACAACGTAATGGTCACGGGGGCGAAATCCACGCTGAGGATTCCCTGAGCATAGATGAACGAGCCGGTCTGCGGCTCAAACAGGATCTGCCCGTCAAACCGGACGCTTCCCAGCGCTGCCGATAGGTCGAACTCCTGCCAGAGCCATCCGTCGAAGAGGAAATTGGAGACGCTAGAGATCTCGAGGAAGCTAAGGCTGAGCCCGACATCGAGCGTCGACTGAAACGCCGAAAACGGCTGCGTCTGTTGCGGCGAAAGACCGATCTCCGCTTGCCAGCTGCCTGTGAACCCGTCGCTTGCCAGCGCGCTTACAGCGCTGAATAGGACGACGATGATGAATAGCATGTATCGACTGTTCACGATCCACTCCCCTTCGCTGCGGAGCGGTCCTCCGCTCTCCACGATTCAAGCCCCGCTAGATGAATACGGTTGTTCTCACACATCGCTTATGACCGTACTTCCTCCCCAACGCGGTCCCCACGGGGAACGACCGCAAGGCAAGGGAAATGGATCACCTGATGGCTCAGCGAACGTCCTTCGATTCCTCGACAGAGGGCGTCCACAGCCGTTCGTCTGATTGCCGGAAAGGCTCTCGGGGAGTAGACTTCACCGCATGAGACGATTCCTTGTCATCGGACATAGCGTGCCGATCCATCCCGACTTCCACCTCAACGATCTGCCGGGGGGGGCGGGGCGGATCGATGTGCTCTGCCGTGCCATCGGTGCATCGCTGCTGCTATCTCATGGAATTCGGCGCGATGTGGAAACGACGCTTCTGCTGCAAGATGACGTGAGGATCCGAATCGCCGGCGATCGCGTGAAGCGCCTTAACCCCGATGAACGTTCGACCGCTGCTCTGATTCGCAGGGCTTTGTCCCGGATTGGTGATGAGGAGATCGAGAGCACGCCCGGTATCCACGTATCTCGTTGTACGGTTGCGGCGGCTGTTGACCGCATGAGAGCGGAGGGAGCCTCCCCGATCGTCCTTGACGAGGGAGGGAAGCCGTTCGACGCGTTCACGATGCCGAGTCATCCGGCGTTCATCCTCTCGGATCACTGTGACTTCACGGAGCATGAGGTCAAATTGCAGGAGGGGCTTCCGCGGCTCTCTCTTGGGCCGACGCCGCTGCATACCAGCCAGGCCATCACGATCGTGCACTATCTTCTCGATCGGCGAGAACGGGTCCAGAACGAGGATCTCGTGCTAGCGCACAAGGTTTGGGGTGAGCCCAAGGCGCAGATGATCAAAGGACTGCTCGAGGATTTCGACGTTCCGGTCAATCTGGTATCGCATGCGCCACCGTCGGTCTATCCGATGGTGATAGACGGACTTGCCGAGGTGCGAGTCATGGTTCGATCTCAGGATCTCAAGAGAGCTCAGCAGATCATCGCCGACTACTTCGAACAGCCATGCGAGGCGTGATGAACTCCTCGGGCTGTCGGCCGGAGTCGCAAGATGCTGGAGAAGTACCGGATACGCACGGTCAGATCGAGTGTCGTTCGCTCATGGTCGAGCGCGATCTGAGGCGACGTGGAATCCGCAGCGACACCGTGCTTGATGCGATGCTGCGAGTGCCCCGGCATCGATTCATCTCAGCCGAGCTGGCGGACAAAGCCTACGCGGATCAGCCGCTTCCCATTGGCGAAGGTCAGACGATTTCGCAACCGTACATCGTCGCGTTGATGACCGAGGCCCTCGAATTGGAGCGCGGCATGACGGTCCTTGAAATTGGCACGGGGTCGGGCTACCAGACGGCGATTCTCGCCGAATGCGGTGGACGCGTTTGGACGATTGAGCGCTCGGCTGCGCTGGCTGAACGAGCGAAAAATCTGCTGGAAAGCCTCGGATACGATGCGATTCGATACGTCGTCGGTGACGGAACCATGGGCCTTCAGGAACAGGCGCCATTTGATCGGATTCTCGCCACCGGCAGCCTTCCGGAAGTACCCGAAGCACTTCTCGGCCAGTTGAGGGACCAAGGGAGTTTCGTGGGGCCGATCGGCTCGTTGCACCATCAGCGGCTCGTCCGAATTGTGTATCATCCGGGTCGAATGCGGCAAGAGGATCTTGGATTGTGCAGATTCGTCCCGCTGTTGGGAGCCGGGGGGTGGAACGAGCGGGTGCTAAGGTGAGCGTGAAGACAGGTGCACGGTCAGCCAAGGAGACGATGTGACAGGACTGGATTGGATCGATCTTCGCAGTGATACAGTGACCCGTCCGACGGACGGAATGCGGCATGCTATCGCCACCGCCGACGTGGGAGACGATGTCTTCGGAGAGGACCCAACCGTTATTCGCCTGGAGGAACGCACGGCGGAGCTGCTTGGGAAGGAAGCGGGCCTGTTTGTGGCCAGCGGAACGATGGGGAACCTCGTGGCGCTACTCGTGCACGCCGGCCGCGGAGATGAGATCATCCTTGGCGATCAGTCGCATACATTCCTCTACGAAGTGGGGGGCTGTGCAGGGCTCGGCGGGATTCATCCACATGTGTTGCCGAATCGCGCGGATGGAACGCTGGAGCTCTCAACGATCGAAGCGGCGATTCGGGATGTGTCCAACCTCCACTTCCCTCGGACGCGACTGATCTGTCTTGAGAACACCCACAACCGGTGTGGCGGCATTGTCCTGCCTCCCGAGTACGACGCAGCGGTGGCGACGTTGGCGAAGCGGTACGGACTCGCGGTTCATCTGGATGGTGCGCGGCTGTTCAACGCGGCGATTGCCCAAGACGTTGCGCCAGATCTTCTTGCGAGCCACGCAGACTCCGTGACGATCTGTCTGTCCAAAGGACTTGGCGCGCCCGTCGGTGCAGTGCTCTGCGGCCGCCGAGCGTTCATTGATGAGGCTCGACGCATGCGCAAGGCGGTTGGTGGAGGGATGAGGCAGGCAGGGATTTTGGCTGCTGCAGGGCTCTACGCGTTGGATCATCACATCGATCGATTGGCTGAGGACCACGCCAATGCGACGAGGCTTGCCGCAGGGATCGACGAGATCGATGGGCTTTCCTGTGCCCAGGCGAGAGAAGGTGTGTGGTCCAATCTTGTTTACTTCAGCATCGATTCTACAGGTCTTGATGCACACGAGCTCGTCGAGCGGCTCAAACGACAAAGCGTTCTTGCGATTCCTCTGGGCGCGAATCGCCCTAAGATCCGCATGGTGACACATCTCGACGTTTGCTCATCGGATATCGATGTAGCCCTCGATGCCCTCCGGTTATCTCTCCGAGGGACGTAGGTCCCTCCTCCTTCCGAAACAGGTCGTCCCCCAATACCCTCGATGAGCTTCGGCGTTTGGAAACGAGCCCCTACCATCACGCTACCGGGTGTTGCGGGCGACTATCCCACTGCGGGGTGTTTCTCGTACCCGATTCATCGGCCTTGGCAAAGGGGGAACGATGAAGGGGCTAGCAACTGCACTGCTGTTTGTCGGACTGACGCATCTCACCGTCATGGCCGGCCCTTTGGAGCTGTCCATCGGCGGGGGACCATCGGTGATCTCGCTCGACGAGATCAACGAGTCAGTCGGCATTTTCAACGCACTCATTACGCACCTCAACGAGACGTTTGCCGTGCACCCCGATGTGACGGGGGCGGTCGATCTGGTCTCGCCGATGAGCGGCGGGATGTATCTCCACGCAGCTGAACGATACTGGCTGACCGATTGGTTCGCGCTCGGCGGCCACATTGGATACGTGGATGCCTCTGCTTCGACGACGGGTTTCTACGAAGGTAGTGAGATCTCGGAGATTGGCATCGATCTTGGATTTCACTCCGTGGGCGGAGTTGTGGTGGGAGAAGCGACACTCGTCGATGTTGGATTGCGCCTCGGCGTATTCGGCGGCGTCGGATACTACCACGCAATCCTCGATTGCAGAACCTTGTTTGAGATTCCCGTGGAATACCCGGATGTCATCGCCGGTGTTCCACCGAACTGTGAGGGGCGCTTCTCGGGCGGATCGATCGGCTTCGAGGCCGGGATCTCCTTGACGTATCCCGTAGCGCCCTGGTTCATGATCGGCAGCCGGTTCTCATTTCGCTCGGCGAGGATCGCGGAACTCACCGACACAACGGCCCGCGTGCTCGATCTCGATGGCGATGGAACGGGTGAGTCGATCAGTCTGAGTGGACTCATAGTCCAGCTGACCGTCTCGATCAACATCGATCTCTCCCTCGATGGGAGGAAGGAGTAGCATCATCATGAAGAGGGGGAAATGCATCCTGTGCCTGGTGGCGATTGGCTTCGTTGCTGCATCGATCTCCGGATGCCTGAAGCTGCAATCGACGCATCCGCAAGCGCTGTTCACTGCGTCACTCATTGAGCATGTCGTTCCCTTTACGGCGAGCTTCGACGCGACGTTGGCATATGCGCCGACCGGGAAGATCGTCTCCTATCTGTGGTCGTTTGGCGACGGAGGGGCGGACGAAGGACCTGTGGCCGATCACACATTCAATGAAGATGGCGTCTACACGGTGCGTCTGACCGTCATTGACGATGCAGGAGTCTCGTCCTCCAGGACGATTACGGTGCAGGCGCTGAACCCACCTCCGGAAGCGGGTTTTTCCTATACGCCGAGGAGCAATATGGAGGGGGTCGATTTCGTGTCGTGCAGCGAGACGATCACGTTCAATGCCGCGGACATGTGCCACGATGACGGAGAGATCGTCTCGTACGACTGGTATTTCGGGTATCGCGACGGGGATGGAGAACCGGCCGAGGCACACGGGCCGGTTGTCACACACGAGTTCCTGTATGCGGGAACGTACAGCGTTTCGCTGACGGTGACCGACAATGACGGGGACCAAACAACGTACGTCGAACAGGTTGTCGTCAAGGGCGGTCCACCATGCCACGCAGACGTGACCGGTGATGTGCCATGGACGTGCGGGAGTGTGGACCGATGAGAAAACGATGGTTCTTGATTGCACTCCTGATGATGCCGCTCCTCCTCTCCGGATGCGTCCTGAACAAGATCATGGACGATGTCGTAAATCAAGCGCCGAAGGCGGTCATCGACGCTACACCGAGAGAAGGTGCCGGTCCGCTCACGGTCACGCTTGACGGGCGGTATTCGCATGACGATGACGGATCCATCGTGGAATACCGGTGGGACTTCGGTGATCCGGCAAGCATGGGAACGCTTGTCGCCGATCTGTGCGATCACACGTTTCGACAGTCCGGAACGTATATCGTCAAGCTCACCGTCATCGACAATGAAGGGGCGGTGGATTCCCAGCAGATCGCCGTGGTCGTGAAGAACGGAGCACCTGTTGCCGTAGCGTCGGTGAACAACGAGAGTCCGCTGCCGGGCGTGAAGGTGATCTTCAACGGCTCTGCGTCCCACGATGTGCAGGGTGGGATTGCGGGCTACGAATGGGATTTCGGCGATGGGAACACGGCGACCGGCGAGATCGTGAGTCACAGCTATTCCCTCGGGAGCTACTACGTCGCGACACTGACGGTGACCGATGCGGAGGGCGCGATCGGCCAAACGCACATCGGAATCAACGTTCAGCCGGGTCAGAGCCGCTGTGGCGATGACGACAGCTCATGTGGCTCGAATGACAAGCCGTATGCGATTATCACCAGCAACTGGTCTTGCTCAGGAGCGCAGGTAGGTGATCCCGTGCGGTTCGACGGCACGGCGTCTCGTCCCGGGGTTGGAAAGATCATCAGCTA
>Ga0180431_10000509_pt1 | contig 56134 bp, 75 predicted proteins | sample SS_ome_11_FD_132459 | JGI IMG/M metagenome (GOLD analysis project Ga0180431, IMG submission 132459) | Hypersaline lake sediment archaeal communities from the Salton Sea, California, USA - SS_1_MS_1 metaG | ecosystem: Environmental > Aquatic > Non-marine Saline and Alkaline > Hypersaline >... | reverse complement strand
GCCGGGCAGGGGAGCTAAGGCAGCGATAGGATGGTGAACCTTCCCCAAAATTCGGAGTTGGCGATGTTTCTGGAAAGCTAACCGCACTCCACCGCTTTGTGTTCCTGTCCCAAGTATTTAAGCAATGCTTGCCCAATGGCCTTGAAGTGCGAGTTGCGATTGACAAACCAAAAAGGCGCTTCTCCCATTTGTGATCCACTGTCCCCACTCCAGAGCATAATTAGAATTACATGTGGCCTGGGCGCCCGTGATGTACTAGCGAAAAGCTTGTTGGCTAGGTCTTTCGTCTGCCAGTAGAAGAACATAGCCCTGCCCGTTTCCAGCACTATAATGCCGGGCGCAGTTGGTGGCAATTGAAGCTTTGCTTTATACCTCAGTGATCGAAGCAATGTGTTGGTTTCAAGTTGACATTCTATTTCTTGCTCTGGTAGCCAAGGTTGCTTCTTTTGCAGCCTCTGCATTTGCGCTGCCGTTCTCTTGCTGTTAACTCCAGGGAACCGACGTGAGGTAACTTCACAGTAAATTGGCTGTTCTTCGAGAGAAAGAAGCATGTCACAGCTTCTTCTTTTGTCGTGTAGCTCTGGTTCTATCTCCTTTAGCAGGTGGTGCTGGGCAAACCAAATACTCTTTTCTATCTGAATTTGTGTCTCATAATATTCATGCACGTTGGGACTTCTTAGAGCTTTTTGCAGTTTATTGAACCTGGGAAAACAGCTCAGTTGAGCCAATTGGCTTTCCATATAGCTCAAGTATGGCAAATTCTCATTGTGTCCTTCTTGAGCTAAGTGCTTCAGAATACAGGATGTTAACTCGGCTTTGCATTGTCTACGAAGGAAGTCCCCACCAAGAAGTTGGTACATTGTGGGGTAGTTGCACAATATAGAATGAAGTCTCTGATAAACTTCGCTTCCCATTTTTACTATCCTAGCATAGCTTAACTAAACTACAAACTTAAGAAGGCTGCCAGGTAGCTACTTTTGGGAAATCCATAGGATTTATGTGGCGGGTACTTTTACGAGGTTAATTTCTCTCTACCTAAGTTGGATTTTTGAGTGACGATTAGAGTTCTTGTTTGTCTTTTTGGGAGTTGAAAAGCTCCTCCAATAACGTTATCTGTCCTTTAGATTTGAGTTTAGCCAAGCCTTCAAGGCACTCGGGTCTGGAAAGGCTGGGAGTCCAGTCCCGGCAGGCTTTAGGGCGGGAAGGATATATGGTGCAGCAGGCTTTTCCATCCTCATCCCAGGTGAGGAAGACGCAGCCCTGTTTGCTTTGCTTGAGCAAATAGCCTTCCTTTATCGGTGCCTTGTGAGCATACCTGGAGATACAGTCTGAGCTTGATATTCCCAGGGCTGAGGCAATGTTCTCTATATCTTCGGGCTCAAGTGGAGCCTGGTAGCGGGTGCAGCAGATGCCACAACGGAAGCAGGGGATGGGGGTTTGTTCTGCTATCGTAATCTCTTTTCCTTCAATTGTCTTTATAATAATTGCTTTGTCTATTGACATAATAACCTCAAGAGAGCTTCTAACTAAGGCTATCTAAAACCTTTCCATTAATAGCCCAAGCCTATCTTCTTGGTTATCTCGGCTTCGTCGAATAACCGGTGCAGACCTTTCAAGAAGGAAGTTGAGCCATTCTCCAATAGCCACTGTTCAAACCTTGTCCCCTCCAGCTCAAGCTTGCAAGCAGTAATTCCAGGCTTAGACGCCAGCCTGGCATAGCCTTTTTCCCGGGATTGGGCAGCGATGAAGATTCTCGCCCTGTTCATTTCCCCTCGTTTGTGTCAGTGGGAGAAATCAAGCTCAATATCTTCTGTTGAAGCTTCTTGTTGGAGAATAAAAGGTCGTTTGTTTCCGGCTTCCAGGGATTGCCCTGAAAGTCGGTGACCTCTCCGCCAGCTTCTTGAACTAATAAGACTCCGGGGGCAACATCCCAGGGCTCGATTCTGGTGGTGAAGTAGGCCTCCCCTTTGCCAGTGGCTACCCAGGCTGTTTCCAGCCCAGCCGAGCCAAGCTTGCGCATATCCGTAACCCAGGGATAGAGCCTCTGCACGAGGCTGCCTGTTCTTGCCCTGTCCTTTTCCCCACCCTCGCAATAGAAAACATAGCTCTGGCTGAGGTCCGATATATCGGATACTTGGATTTTCACCCCATTTAAATAAGCACCGTTGTCTTTTTCGGCAAAGTAGAACTCGTCAATCGCCGGAGCGCAGATTGCCCCTAAAAGGAGCTCACTTTTGTGCATTAGGGCTATGCAGACGGCGAAGAAAGGGTTGAAGTTGGCAAAATCACCTGTGCCGTCCAAGGAATCCACGAGCCAAAGCCAATCGGCATCGTCCTTAAGGAAGCCGCTTTCCTCAGTCAGCAGGCTATGGTGAGGATAATGCCTCTTAATTTCCTCAATAATCAATCTGTCCACATCCTTGTCATACCTGGTGGCCGCTTCCTTGGCTGTGCTTCTCTGTTTAAGCAAAGACCAGTCTTCTCGGAAGTGCTCCATCAGGACATCGCCTGCTTTTCTGGCCAGGCTTTCTATTAGTTCCTTCATCTGTTTCCGGTTATTTTATCATCTACTGCCCAGATAGCACTAAGCACGAAAGTCCCCGATGATTGCCAAGGCCCGCAAAAACGTCCCTATGCCTGGTTGACATAATGCATTGACACAGGATAAAGACTACGCTATAGTAACCTATTCATAGTAAGCTTTAAGGAGGTGGAAGAATGGCAATAGCAGAGGTAAGTGTTGTTCCTTTAGGGACGGAAACCCCCGCGGTCAGCAAATATGTGGCCCGTGCGGTTAAAATCCTGCAGCAAGAAAAGGATGTAAAGTATGAGATAACCCCGATGGGAACGATTATAGAGGGAGACTTAGACAAAATTCTAACGGTGGTGAGAAAGATGCATGAAGGGACCTTTGGGGAAGGAGTTGCCAGGGTGCTAACTACAGTCAAGATTGACGACCGGCGGGACAGGGCCCAGGGCATGAAAGAAAAGCTAAACTCGCTGAGGAGAGAGTTATAGGGTCGACTTGCCGAGGGCACTCCATCCTTCCGATAGATTCAGGACAAGTTTTTAATTTTCCTCCGTCAAGGGAGAGGAAATTTAGGTGGTGGGTCATATTTCAACTGTGCCATCTCGGGTGGGAAGGATGACGTCTATCCCGCTGTTACTCAGATTGTCCAGGTAGAATTCGGGTTTCTCAGAGTGCACCGGTATAAGCAGCTCTGGTTGAATCTCACGGGCAATTCTCAGCAGGTCTGGGCCACAGGCATGACCAGAGGCGTGCAGCCCTTTTTCCTCATCGGGTATTTCCCATTTGCCATTTCTTTCTACAGGGAGGCCGAATGCTCGTAATTGGAAGCGCTTGAGCCAATGGTGCAAACGCCAGAAGTCCATCTCCTGTTCTTCGTTGTGAGGCTCGCTGGAGCTAAAGACATAAAAGCTGCCTGCTCTGGGCTGTATGCTGGGCAGTTCATTCAAATCCCAGAAGCTAAAGCAGAGGATGAAATCACCCTGGTTAGAACTAACATCCGTAGCCAGTACAATCTTGCCGGAGTATTCCTGGTAGATATTTCGCAACCAAGAAGCAGGACTCTTACTAGCGGTCGTCTCTTGATAGATGGCAATGGCATCCTCCTGGGCAATATCAGGTATCTGGGGTTCGAGAAGACGCATGGTCTTTAGAAGGTAAGCATCTCTGGGCAAAATGGTTAACTTTCTTTTTGTATCTCTGGCAATCTGTAGAAAGGTAAGCAAGCGGTCTACATCTCTAGCAGGGAAATCGGCAATGACAAGCTCCTGTGAGCTGGCAATGGCCTTAAGACCATTATCATACACCTCCTGCTCATTGACATTTGTTTCCTTGTTCACATTAGTGCCTTCCAGGATTAGTGCTCTGGGATGTAATTGAGCTGCTTCCTTTATGAATGACTCGGTAATTTTACCCCGCTTACCATGAAGTCGTAGGTCGCCACTGTAGATTACCCAACCGGAGCTCGTTTCAATACCCCAAGAACAGGCACCAGGGATGGAGTGGTCCACGGGAAAGCAACACAGATTAAAACTGCATTCACTAATATCCTCCAAGGGTTGTGAAGCAAGTTTCTTCTGCCGGGTAGCTTTCCCCCAAAAATTTTCGGCCTCCTCACCCAGCTCTGGCGTATTGGGGACGCGGAAGCGACGTTGACGGTCACCACTGCTGCTGGCAACGTAAGCCCCCTGTTTCCATCCCTTCAGACATTCCTCAACCCTGGGGGTGAAATAGCATACCTGCTGGTCGAAAGATGATATGCCTGAGTCCTGGATTGCCTTGGCGATAAATGCTGTGGTCGCAGTGGCATATACAGGGATGTCATCTCTCAGGAAAGATATGTGGCCGGAGTGGTCGAGGTGGGCGTGGGTTAGCAGAATTCCATCTATATCTTCAAGTTTGCGATAGTGCTTGGCGTGTAGAAATTGTTGCCACAGCTCTTTTGTCTGTAGATCAGCGCGGTAAATGCCCTCAAGCTGCGGAAGCAGCCCCATTACTAGGAGGTCGAGGAGCCCTGCTCCGGGGCGAGGCTTCAGATATTCCTCGTAGAAGTCTCGGTATTTACTGTAGGGATAACCAAAATCCAGGAAGAGCTTCCCCTTATCATCCTCAAGGAGAACCTTGTTGCCACCGATTTCCTTGATGCCACCGTAGAACGTGAGCTTTACCATAAAAATCCCTCACCCATTGATTAGTTCTAATAACTCAACCAGACCATTATAGCAACTTTTGCTCATAGGGTAGGACGTGGTGCTAAAATAAGAGTATGCCAGCGAATTTACCGCCGCAGTATTTTGAGGCTGAGAAGAGGTATAGGGCGGCCAAGGAGCCGGAGGACAAAATTGCGGCGTTGCAAGCAATGCTTGCCATTATGCCCCGGCATAAAGGCACCGATAAGCTTCACGCCGAGCTAAGGCGGAAGATTGCCAAGTTTTCACAGGATGCAGAAAGAAAATACGCCACAGCCAGGAGAACAGGCTTCTATATTAGGACGGAGGGGGCCGGACAGGTCATGCTAGTCGGGCCAGCTAACACGGGAAAGTCACAGCTATTAGCGGCGGTAACCGAGGCCATTCCGGAGATAGCTGAGTATCCTTTCACCACTAAAACCCCGATTCCAGGGATGATGAAGCTTGAAGATATTCAGATACAACTGGTGGATACGCCACCCATCGGGCACAAGGAAGTGAAAATACTACTGGCAAATACCCTTAGAAATGCTGATCTCATTGTCATTATAATAGATTTATCCCGGGAGCCAGTAAGCCAGGTGGAGGCTGCTCTTCAAGGGTTGAGAGAGGCAAGAATAGAGCCTTTAACAGAAAGTGCTACACAAGTAACCCCGGGAAGTTATCCCAGGAGGATGTTGATTGTGGGGAATAAGAATGACCTGAAGGGTTCGAACGGCAATTGGGAAATCTTGCGTTCGCAATATGCTAAGCTGTTTTCCCTGGCCTCTATCTCAGCCAAGGAAGTTAGCGGCCTGGAAGAGTTCAAAATGGCAGTCTATCAAGCCCTGAACATCATCCGCATTTATACCAAAACCCCTGGCAGCAAGGCTGACCTGAGCGACCCTATGATAGTGGAGAAGGGCAGCACATTGGAGGAAGCTGCTGAGAGCCTCCATAAGGACTTCCGCCAGAATTTGAAGTACGCTGTCGTTTGGGGCTCGGGAAAATATGATGGGCAGAGGGCTGGCAAGGGCCATATACTTCAGGACGGCGATATAGTTGAGTTTCATATATAGCTCACTGCGATTGATTACGTTTTGCAGATGAAATAGAATTAGGAGGCTTATGATAATGAATAGACTATTCACCCAAGAAGAGCTTGAAGAGATGGGAAAGCGGACTGTAGACCTTCTCACCGGAGCCATTGAAGCTGGTGATGGGGAGCAGGCCAAGAAGCTGGCCAAGCGGATGTATCGCGAGTTTTCTGCCATGCATGACCTCTACGTAGACTGGACGGCAGGGTTCATGGACTACATCTATGCCAGCTATGGGGAGGATGCCCTTTACCAGGCGCTAAGAAAGGTTATTGGGGCAGCTACTGGGCCCATGGTCGATGTGAAGAAGGTCGACTTTCGGCGTCGAGTCCAAGGGCTGGCCAGTGCATTGAGGGGTCACCTAGAGGCCATGAAGGTAGAGGAGGATGATGAGAAGGTGTGCATAACGATGGAGCCCTGTGGCAGCGGCCAGCGACTGGCCCAAAGGGGGGCATATGGACCACCCCGCAATCTTACCAGGATTCAGAAGCCACATGCCATGACCTGGGGCATGAGCGACTTCCCTGTCTATTGCACCCACTCCCCTGTCCTGGAAATCCTGTCTATCGAGCAGCTTGGCTATCCTGCCAATGTAGCTTTCCCAGCTGAGAAGGTGGCAGAGGAACCCTGCAAGTACTGTATATATAAGAATGTTGGGGACACTCCTGAAGAGGTCTACACCAGGGTGGGAAAGAGCAAGCCCTGAACTATACCAGGGCGGCACGTGGTTAACTGTCACGGGGTTATGAATTATCAGGCGATGATCTCACATGATAACCAGAAGGAGGTGTATATTTGAAAAGGACAAGGGTCTGTGAACTGCTGAGTATCACATATCCCATAATACAAGCGCCCATGATATGGATTACCGGTGCCGAGCTGGCGGCTGCCGTGTCCAACGCCGGCGGACTGGGCACTATCGGCTTTAACGCGGGGGTGAAGACGCTGACCACTGATGTGAACATCACAGGGGAGCGCCTGCGGGCGCAGATAAGGAAGGCAAGGGAGCTGACTGATAAGCCCTTCGCGGTGAATTTTGCTGTTCCCGAGCAGCCCTTCAGCGACCGCTGTGTGGAAGTAGCTCTGGAGGAGGGAATCGCGGTGGCGCTCCTGGTGGGGGACTCCCCCGAATCCTATACCAGGCGCTTTCAAGAGGCTGGAGTCAAGGTCTTGTATCGCCCCCAGACGAGGGTCACTGTGGAGGCAGCTAGGAGGAGTGAGGAGGCAGGGGTGGATGCGGTGATCGTGGTTGGGTATGAGAGTGGTGGGCACAGTGGCTTGGATGAGCTGTCGACTCTGGTGCTGGTACCTCAGGTAGTGGATGCAGTGGGGATACCAGTGATTGCTGGTGGGGGAGTGGCGGATGGGAGGGGGGCTGCGGCCGTTTTTGCGCTGGGGGCGGAAGGCATTTATTTGGGCACTGCCTTTGTGGCTACCAACGAGTGCGATGCCCATCCGGAGTTGAAGAAGTCTGTAGTGGGCGCTACAGATACCAGCACTACAACATGGCCTGGTCGTCTGGGGCTGGTGAGAGCACTTAGGAACTCCTTTACAGACGAAGTATTGAAGATGATGGGGGAGGGTGCTTCTGGGAAGGAGATAAGTCGATTCTGCTATGGCGGGGATAAGTTTCGGCCTGGACTGGTTGAGGGTGACCTGGATGGGTCTTTCATCCCCTTGGGGGCAATCGCTGGGCTGATAAATAGGGTGGAGGGGGCAGAGGAGATGGTTAAGCGTCTGGTGGAGGAGTCAGATGAGGTACTCTCTCGGCTGGTGTGAAGTACGGATATAACTTATTTTAGGACTTTTGGTTTGCAGATGTAAGATAATCAGGAGGTTCATAATAATGAATAAAGTGTTTACCGAGGAGGAGCTCGAGGAGATGGGAAGGCGCACTGTGGACCTTCTCACCGAAGCCATTGATGCAGGCGATAAGGAGCGGGCCAAGAAGCTGGCCAGTCGGATGTATCGCGAATTCTCTGCCATGCATGACCTCTATGTAGACTGGACGGCGGGGTTCATGGATTACATCTATACCAGCTATGGGGAGGATGCTCTTTATCAGGCGCTAAGAAAGGTTATCGAAGCGTATATTGGGCAGATGGGTGACGTGAAGGACGTTGACTTCCGTCGCCGGATCCGGTGGGTGGCTGGTTCCCTGCGGGGCCATCTACAGCCTATGAAGGTGGAGGAGGATGATGAGAAAGTATGCATAACGATGGAACCTTGCGGCAGCGGGCAGCGGCTGGTCCAAAAAGGGGCCTACGGAGCACCGCGCAACCTTACCAGAATGCAGAAGCCACACGCCATGACCTGGGGCATGAACGATTTCCCGGTCTATTGCACTCACTGCCCCGTCTTGGAGATTCTGTCCATTGAGCAACTTGGCTATCTTGCCAATGTAACTCTCCCGTCCCAGAAGGCAGCAGAGGAACCCTGCAAATTATGCATATATAAGAACGTCGACGATATCCCTGAAGAGCTCTATACCAGGCTGGGAAAGCAGAAGCCCAAAGTTGGATAGGAACTGCCAGATAGGTAGCTAACCGCAGAATTCTCTATAATCATAATCCTGCTGTCTGGGCGGTTTCCCCTTTTAATCTATCAGTAAAATACATGTTAGCGTATTTACACTAGTTGGCATATTGCTTTACAATGCAGGTATCAGTCAGTTAGTAAAGGAGGTATGAAATGGCACCACAGGCAAAAATGGCTTTTATGGCGATAGTGCCGGATGCTGACTCTGGTAAGCATCGTAGCACGATGGCAACCGGGCTTGTCGAACTCATTATTCAATTTGTTCCTAACATGAACGAGGCTATCGAAATAGCCAAGCAACTGGCAGACCAGGGATGTGGCGTAATTGAGCTGTGTGGCGGCTTTGGCCACAGTATGACGGGCAAAATTGCTGATGCGGTCAGGGGCAAGGCTGCCGTTGGCTCAGTACGCTTCGACATTTATGCTCCTTTCGGCAAGAGCAGTGACGAGATTTTTTCAGGCTAGGCTTATGCTGCAACCCCCTTTTTAGGGCCAAAATGCCTGGTTTTGGCAGACAACACACAGCCAATCGATCGACTTCTTGACGTCAACAGCGCGTCGTGTAAAAATACTAACTGCGACGTGCTCGTCCTCGTCAAGACTCATGGTTCCTAGCAGCTTGCGGTGTTTGTGCCGACAGGATAAAAAGGAGGGAAACGGGTAATGCAACTAGCCTTCTACTTTGACCAGACCAGGTGTATCGGTTGTTATACCTGCGTGGTGGCTTGCAAGGACTGGCACGATGTGCCAGCCGGGCCAGCCAGTTGGAGGAGGGTTATCACTATCGAGTGGGGTAAATACCCTGAGCCGTTTGTTGCCTTCCTGTCCACCTCCTGTTATCACTGCGCTGAGCCAGCTTGCATACCGGCTTGTCCTGTCAGTGCCATAAGCAAAAGGGAAGAGGATGGCATAGTTGTGGTGGATAGGGAGGAATGTCTGGGAAAGGATAGTTGTGGACTGTGCCTTGAAGCCTGCCCTTATGAGGCCCCCCAGTTTGGAGATGGGGAGAATGCCAAAGTCCAGATGTGCGATTTCTGCTTGGACCGTTGGGAAGAGGGGAAACAGCCGATTTGCGTAGCTGGCTGCCCCAGCCGGGCACTGGACGCCGGACCAATAGATGAGATGAAAGCCAAATATGGGGAGGTGGAGGAGGCGGTGGGCTTTTCCTACGACGTCAGGCTTCAACCTTCGGTCATCTTCAAGCCAAAGCCCGAGGTCTCAGTCCCAAGTCGCTAGTAAGGAAGCACGAAGGATGACAGAAGCGCAAAAATCCAGAGTGAAGCTGCCCCCGGTACAGCAGGTATCCATCGTGGTGGAGGATATGGACAGGGCAATAGAATATTACAGCTCAATCTTTGGCATAGGTCCTTTCAAAGTAATGGATATCGGGCTGGAAGGCGTGCTGCAGCGAGGCAAGCCAATTAGCACCACAATCAAGGTGGCTTTCGCTAAATCAGGGCCGCTGCAGGTCGAACTAATTCAATCGGTGAAGGGGAAGAATATTTACACTGAGTTTCTTGAAAGCAAGGGAGAGGGCCTTCATCATCTGGGCTTCCAGGTTGATGACATGGACGCCATGCTGGCTGAGCTGGCTAAGGAGGATATCAAGCCTGTATTCCAAAAGTGTTACCCCGATCTTGGGACAGCATTCGCCTACCTGAACAGCGACAAGATTGGTGGCGTGATATTCGAGCTAATTGAGTCAAGGGGTAAAGGAAGAGCAGAACGGTAAGAGGTATGAGATCGTTCATCAACGGCTTAATCTGAATGGCTCAATCTGTATTTGCAGTGTGAGCAGTTCCATATATAAAGACCTTACTTAGTACACAATTTTCAGGAGTGCAACTTGATATCATGAGACGGCCAGTGTAGCATTGTATTTTGCGAGAGGACGACGAAATGATAAGAAAGAGATTTGAAGACAAAGTGGCTGTTGTCACCGGGGCCGCTGGTCTTGGTATAGGTCATGCAGTAGCGCGGGCGTTTGCCAAGGAAGGGGCGAAGGTGATGATGTGCGATCGTAATACTGACAGGCTCATCCATGCCGCCGAGGACATCAGGGCAACAGGAGCCGAGGTACTGAGCGTAAGCTGCGATGTCTCCAGAGTGGAGGAGGTGGAGGCCATGGTTAAGCAGACGCTGGATGAGTGGGGCAAGGTGGATATCCTGGTGAATAATGCAGCCGTCAACATCCTTTGTGACGTGGTTGATCTCACTGACAAGCAATGGGACTTAATGATAGATGTCAGCCTGAAGGGGAGCTTCTACTGCTGCCGTGCAGCCTTGCCTGGCATGATCGCACGGAGCTATGGCCGCATAATCAATTTCACCTCAGCGAGCGTGCTACATCCTCCTCCCAAACACTGTGCATATATATCAGCAAAAGCAGGGATTATCGGCCTAACCAGAGGTCTGGCGACAGATGTGGGTAAATATGGCATCACCGTCAACTGTGTGTGCCCCACTGTTATAATGAACGATGCTATCGCTAAAATGCCCTACCCTGAGGGTACGTGGGAGAAAGCCCGGGAGGACATCCCGCTGGGCAGATTTGGGACTCCGGATGAAGCTGCTGCACTGGTGCTATTCCTGGCGTCTGATGACGCATCCTATTTGAGCGGGGATACCATCAGCATCGGTGGGGGTTTGGCATCGATTTGATAGCTGTAACAGGATGGGCTTGACTGTGTGGTAACCCGGTGGGTTTGAAGCTGATGTTAGATTATTCCAACCCAGGCTTCGGGCGAGGCGAGGTCTTTCGAATTATTGTTAAGGCGTGGACTGGGAAAAGTAACGGTGAAGGATATGCTTTTTGCTGATAGAGAACAGGATGAGGCTATTCAACCAAGCTTTGGTGAAGACTGCCAAGGATTAATGGTCAGGCCAGTCCAGTGTTAAGCAGGCTGGTTTGTCTACTATTATCATGAAAGTACTGCCGGAGGAAATGTGACTATGAAAGCTGCTGTAATCCATGGACCTAGAGACATAAGATTGGAGACGGTAGCAGACCCCTCCGTCAGAGGCGACGAAATCCTACTGAAGGTAAAGTCTTGTGGGATATGTGGCAGCGACATTCATATATATAAAATGGGTGCCATGTCGGCATCCCCGGATTCCAGGATACTGGGGCACGAGTTCAGTGGCGAGATAGTCGAGCTAGGATCGGATATTGAAGGTTTGAGAGTGGGGGATAAGGTGTTGGGAACCGGCCGTCGCAACTGCGGACGGTGCCATTGGTGCCAGCGAGGTCAAACTCACAGGTGTACCAATGTTGGGGTTCCTGGATATGGACTGGACGGCGCCTTTGCTGAATACGTTGTAGTGCCCAATCCAGTACTGGGGAAGACACTATTCAAGATACCGGAGGCGCTGGGCTGGCAGGAAGCTGCCACAGTTGAGCCTGTGTCTGTTGCCTGCCATGCTGTGGAGGCGGCTAAAATCCAGCCGAATGAGACTGTGGTCATACTCGGAGCAGGTATGATAGGCCAGGGAGTTGCCCAAGCAGCCAAGGCTGGAGGTGCTGCCAGAGTTATAGTTTGTGAACCTTCCTCTAAACGCCTTACTATGGCAAAAAACTTGGGCGCCGATATTGCTTTGAACCCCAAAGAGATAGACCCTGTTAAGGCTGTCGCAGAAGCCACTTCACGAGAGATGGCAGACGTGGCATTTGAATGCTCCGGGGTTGCTGCTGCCTTCCGTCAAGCATTTTCTATGGTGCGGGCCTTCGGAAGGGTGATGCAGGTGGCAGTATTTGAAAAAAACGTCGAGCTGGAACCAGATCTAATGAGCCTCATGACATTTAGGAACCTGACTTTGCGAGGTTGCGCGGGGCAGAGGTGGGCCATAGCACTTGATCTTGTGCGACTGGGCCAGGTGAGGACGAGGGATTTGATAACACATGAATTCACTCTCAACAACGCTAAGGAGGCTTTTGAAACCCAGCTCAACTCTGACGAAGCAATAAAAGTGCTGATAAAACCCTAGGCTTACACGGTTGCCCCTTGACGACAAAAATCGTAGCAGGCACTTTTCTCAGTCGTACCACGAGAATCTTGCGGCAAGGACTAATAAAACTGAGTGGAGTAAATCTGGTTTAAATGTAAGGGCAGAATTAAACGCTCTTGTAACGCCATGGGTACATGGTTTGCTCTTTAAGCGCTACACTTGTTCAGCATGGACAAGACCCATAGCCAGAGTTCCAGGCCCTAGATATGTAGATGTGGCACAGCCTAACCTGGTAATAAGCATGCGTTCTCTGGGAAATAGTGGTTCTAGACACTCAGCAAGCATCTCTGCCTCATGCGGCGTTGTGGCATAGGCAATTGCCATCTCTTCTAGGGTTTCAAAGCTTTTTGCCCATCTCTTCAGCTGATTCAAAGCCATTTTGAGACCCACGACATATGCGGGGGAGCGGACCTTGCCGCTATCATAAATCTCGCCTAGCATCTTCATATGTAATGCCATGCTGATGTTACCCAACAGGATTAGCACCTTTGTGAAATGGAGGCGCTTTCCCTGGAGAATATGAGGAAAGCTATCGCATTTCCCAAATATGTGAGTTCGTGGAATGATTTGATGCACTAAGTCAACAATCTTGTCTAAGTCTTTGCCTTCCTGTGCTGCCTTGGCAGCAGCTATAGCTATAAGGCCCAACCCCACCGAGGCTGAATTCGAGTCTATCACTTCCACGCGGCATCTATCGTCCAAGTAACTTTTGGCCAAACTTGCGGCATTATATGTGCCGCTGTACCCTGAAGCAAGGTGAATGGAGATAATCTGGTCAGTTTCGGCCGTCAAATCGTTATAAACTTTGATGAAGTCGCCTGGTGGGGGCACGGAGGTCTTGACATTCCCTTGGCCCCGAATCATCTCGTGATATACCCTGTCAACTTCAATATCTATGCCATCGCGATATGTTTTGCCACCAAGCTCTATGCACAGTGGTACTATGGTGATAGAGAGTTTGTTGGCTATCTCAGCTGGGATATCGCAGCTACTATCGGTTACAACTTTAACCATGGCTGACTTTCGGTAGTTTATAAAATCTAGCCGAGATCAGCAAGGGGCAAATAAGCCTGCAAAACATAATTGGAGGTCCGTATATAGCTTTATTGGATTCAAACGAGTCCCACGGGAGTTGTTATCAATCTACGGTAGAGATAAAATTCGTGGATACGGATGGAAGGCAGAGGCTCTGTGGTAAGTATTCCCCAATACTCGAACTAGCTCAGCTCATCGAAGAAGCTGAGAAGCATAGCGAAAGAAGCAATAATTCATCAAATAAGCTTAAGGGACGTTTCTTGGAGGTGTGGAGCATAGACAAAATCTGTCCCTATTGCTTGGGGCAAGTATATTTGTCCTATCGGGGAAATCAATGTTGCCTTAATCCATGAGTTAGTGGTAAAAGGAGGTGATAGATAGGGAGAAAAACTGGACAGTCGAAAAATTGCACGGTACTTTCATGGAAGGAGGCATTCAGATGGCTGAGCTAAATCTAAATGACCTTGAGAGGAGAATCCTGGTATTGGAAGATATTGAGGCTATCAGGAAGTTGAAGAGCAAGTACTGGCGCTGCGTTGACAGGAAGCTGTGGGACGAGATAGTCGAGTGTTTTACCGAGGACATGGTGCTATCCGTATTATCCAAGTTAATTAAGGGCAGAAACGCATGTGTTCAATTCCTCAAAGACACGCTGGCCAATACCGTCTCCGCGCATCAGGGGCACCAGGCCGAAATCGAAATAGTAAATGAGTCGACGGCCAGGGCCACGTGGGCGCTGAATGACCTGTTGCTGGATATACAGCCGGGCGTGAATTTCACTGGTTTCGGCTACTATGAGGATGAATATGTCAAGGAAGCTGGCAAATGGAAGATAAAACGCAGCAAGGTCGCTTACTATTTCACGCAAGTGGTAAATACCTGGAAGTTGTCCAAATAATCAAGCCACGAGGCTGAAGGGAAGAGGATAGGCGAATGGTCCTGAATGGTTGCCGGATTACTGAATTTACGTCAAACGAGCAATCAAGACCTTAATCTGTGAATGAATTGAGATTTCTGAAGCTGGCCTTTCTTATATAACTTGTTGGGCAACTACATTATTGCTGGAACAATGTTCTGTGATCCGACCCTTATTTACATATTAGCATCAGATGGTTGGAAGTCAATATTTGCTGGAAGAAGTTGCAAATTGCCATAATTTTTCTGCCAGAGCCTCGATATAATCTCTGTTTTCCAGCTTTGCTTTCCATTCTGCTGGAATAGCTTCTATGCCGAGGTACGCTCCTGAAATAGCTCCAGCCATGGCCGCTATCGTATCGGTATCGCCACCTAGGCTTATGGCATAAGTCACGGTATCCTTATAGGACTTTGGCTGCCTTAAAAAGCAGTAGATAGCAGTAGGTACCGACCGTGATGCTTCTATCCCGTTTCCCAGCACGGCGACCACCTTCGCCTTATCTTGCTCACCAAGCAACTCTCTTATTTGAGCTATTTTTTCCTTATATAACTGGCTTTGGATGAAGGTCCGGAGCTTGAAGAGAAAATCCTCCTTGTTAATATCCTCATCTGAAGGTGTGTTAAGAGCCAGGGCTATAGCACAAGCCTGGAGTGCTGCTCCCTCCTTGCCCAGTTCGTGGGAATGGGTGATGGAACTCGATTTATGGGCGATCTCCCGTAGTTTTTCTAAGTTATTGGAATACAAAAGCCCCACAGGAGCCACCCTCATCGCGGAGCCATTACCCAGAGAGCCGCCCTGGTAGAGTTTATTCGCAGCACTATACCATGCTTCGCCTCCCTTTATCATCCAGAAGATTCTGGGTGGTCCTGGGCCGTAGCCCCGCCATGGTTCAGCCTCATAATTTTTTATAAAGGTTTGCGCCATGTGTTCTCCATTAAAACCCTTGCTTTCTATCAAGGATTCTGCAATGCCGATGGTCATGTGGGTATCATCGGTGTAAATTAGCTGCTCCAGCCTCTCAGCCAGGGAATCGACATCTTCGCTTCTAGACATTCCTCTTCCTTCCCGTCGAGCCCCCAACCCGTCGCCGATCGCTGCCCCTACCAGGCATCCTAGAAACTTTGGTTTTGGCTTTCCTTTATGCATGCCCTGCACTATGCTGCCTCTCTTAGTCAGTCTGTTATTTCATAACTAATGGCGTATTGGGAGAAAAGCAGTTGGGCAGTCGCTTTCCAAGCATTGCAATTTCCCTTATGTTCTATTATACTTAAATTGGTGGTTACAAGCGTAGGTTATCGTGCCTCTGTGGAAACTCTCTCGGGTTTATTTACAAAAGTTGGATGACCGAAACTCTAGCCAAAGATTATTAACAAAAGGAGGTCATCCAGTGGGGTTTACAGACAAAACGCTAGAATGTTCAGACTGTGGTGCTACATTCACGTTTACCGCTGAGGAGCAGGAGTTTTATGCTGGTAAGGGATATGCTAATGAGCCCAAGCGCTGTCCCAGTTGCCGTGGAGCAAGGAGAGCCCAGCGCGGCAGCTTTGGTGGGTTCGGTGGATATAATCCTAGCCGCCAAATGTATCCCGCAGTATGTGCTGAGTGTGGTAAGGAATGTGAAGTACCGTTCGAGCCTCGAGAGGGCAGGCCGGTATATTGTAGTGGGTGCTATAGTAAGATTAGATTGGGCGGTAGGCCATAATTCGATTGCAGCTGGATTCAAAGAAGCTGGAGCCAAACCCAGTCCCTGAAGGTTCAGAGTTAGTAAGTCAGTGTATTCCAATAAGTTTGGCTGTACAAAGGGTAGGATTATAAAAATGGAAAGCGAGGCAGTATTATGAACATATATATAGGCAATTTATCTCAGGAGGTTACTGAGGAAGAGTTGCGCCAAGCATTTGAGGCTTTTGGGCAGGTCACATCGGTGAATATCATTAAGGATAGGTACAGCGGTGGATCCAGGGGTTTTGGCTTTGTTGAGATGGCAATGAAGTCTGAGGCACAGGCTGCAATTGGTGCGCTTAATGGGACATTATTGAGGGAACGGACGCTCAATGTTAGTGAGGCACGCCCTCGTTCCGAAGGTGGGAGAGGTGGTGGGTCCTATGGTAGGGGGGGTGGCTATGGTGGAGGAGGTGGCTATGGTGGAGGAGGGAAACGACGTAGATACTAAGTTGCTAGTATGTTGCGGACGGCGGCTTTTGAAATAGTGAGCTGAAGTTCTGGGGTGAGGAAGGGAAGTTCGTTTTTCTCTTGCATCTCAGAAGCGAGCTTTTGCGCCACTTTATCCAGGTCATCTGTCTCTTTATAGTGCTCAATGACATAATTTTTGAATTTTTCCGTCTGTTTCAGTCCCAGCAACAGAATATTTCTGGCTTGCTCACCGAGGAGAACCCCGTGATGTTCAAAGGCACATATCTCTACCTCATAGCTGCATAACTTCTTTAGCGACTCGACATACAAGAGGAAGTCATACTGAGGTGAAGGGACAGTGAGCCCGCTCCCATCGGTCAGGGGAACTGGGGCAGCATCTGAAGGGAACATGGCTTTCAACTTTGGGACGTATAATGCCAGGGAGCACTTAGTATGGCCCGGCGTCTCTATAAAGTGAGCTTTGATTCCATCGCCAAGGTCTATAAAATCGTTTTCCGTCACGACTCGGCCAACATGAATCCCATCAAACTTCAGATTCAATTTCTCATACTCATCCTGGAGTCCCAATGCGTCAATCGCCCCTTTATTAGCACTAGCAATGGCATTCACCACTTTTTCTTTGGAGAATACCTCCCGTGAGTATTCCGAGGCGAGTATCTGCACCTGGGGAAACTTCCTCTGCAAGTAAGGCACAGCTCCACAATGGTCGAGGTGGGAATGCGTAACGACGAGATACTTAATATTCTCAGTGTCAAAATCCATCTGGCGAAATTGTTTTTCCAGGGATGGAGCTACATGGCTCATTCCGCCGCTAATTATCATGGCCTCTTTACCTTTAAGCAAGTAGAGGCAGATTTCGCGAGTCCCAAGGAAATCTATTCTGTCAGTGACCTTGCCCGGTTCTCCAATCCACATGGTAAATGTTTCCTTTGCCAGCACAGAATTAGGCAAAAGCGAATTCTTTAATAGCTCGGAAGTACCTCTCCTTGCCTATCCACATTATATCGTTGTGGTTAGCTCCAGGGATGATAACCAGCTTTTTGTTCTTGGCTGCTGTATTGTGAAACAGAGCTTCGCCCTCGCTAGCTGGGATGATTTGGTCGTATTCCCCGTGAATGATAAGTATTGGCAGGATAATAGTTCGAATCTTGGCAAGATTGGGAAACTCAGGGTCTTCTATGCCAAGAGATTCGGCGGGAAAGCCTAGATGAAAGAGGAGATTGATAAGAGCAGCAAATCCACTCTCGATAATCAGTCCCTTTATTTGTTCTTGATAACGGTGGGCTATTTCAATGGCGGAAATGTTTCCCAAAGAGCGACCCATCACAAAGATGTCGCTGCTATGGTGCTCTTGCTGCAGGATGTCACTGAATGCCCTGAATATAATGGGAGCATCTGAAACCATATTGCTTAAAGTAGGCCTGCCCTGACTAGCGCCATAGCCCCGATAGTCGGCGACAAATAGGTTAATGCCCAGTTGGTTATACATGGGGGCAATGTAGTCATGATCGCTGACCACCTCGCCGTTGCCATGGAAGTGGAGGATAGATGGTGAATTTCGGCTGTGGATATAGAAGCGACAAGAGATGGAGACGTCTTTATCCACAGGAATGAAATGGTCGCTGGCATTAGGCGGAGTCTTGGTAAAATCCTTTCTAGGATAAAAGACGAAGGCGAGAATCTCTGGCCGGTCTAGGGCAGAATAATCACTTTGGGACATGGCTCTTTCGACTTTGATTTTAGCATATCGGCTGAACACGTATAAAGCGATAGCGCTAGGTAGACCACATTTAGCCAGGCCTTTCGATTTTGGGGAGCTGATACAGGTGGTTGAAGAGACTTTGGGATCTGGTCATTGGCATCTAGCTTGGTGATTCTTGAGCCTCCTGCCAATAGCCGCTCAAAAACCCCCTTTTTTCCTGCAATTCCTTGGTCTTTATGAAAGCTTCAAAGAACATCTTAGAGTCGTTAAGAAGCGTCTGGGCATATGCTACGGCTTTAGGTAAATCTTCGTCAGGTGTATTGGATACTCTTCCATGACCCGGATAGATTTCTTTAACCTTCAAGCTATTTAAGCGTAGTACTGAATTCACATAGTCGCTCATGTTACCTGACCCCCATATCTCAGAGAGAGTGCCTCCCGCAAATACTGTGTCTCCGGTAAAAAGCAGTCCTTCCCGCGGTTCATAGAAGCAGGTGCAACCTGAGGTATGACCTGGCGTATGTATTGTCCGGAGCTTATAGTTGCCAAGGTCGATTTCAGTACCATCTTCCAACCAGATGTCGACCCAAAAGGGCTTGCTAGACACATTAAGGTATTTGTTCTGAGTGACAAATTCATCTTGTAGGTCCAGTTTATTGGCAGCCAAGCGGTGCGCTGCCACTACAGCTGTGCCATGGAGGAAAGCAGTGGCGCCTGTATGGTCGAAATGCTCGTGCGTTAATAGAATTAAATTTATGTCCCTGAGGCGCAGGCCCAATTTAGAAAGGCGGCTCTTCAAAAGAGGAAATTTGCTCGTCATGCCTGTATCAATCAGAACGTTCTTAGTAGCGCCTTTAATAAGATAAATATGGCTCCCGGGCTTCTCGCTGTGGAATTGGTAGATATTTGGCTTTAGCTCGGTTATCTTGGGCGATTCTGGTCGCACACTGACTTGTATTTGTTCCTTGCCACTGGGCTGTTTCTCTTTCAAGCCAAGTCTCCTTTCGAAGAGAGCTGTTTATTTAGGTCTCGCAGGCGCTGACACAAGGTGTGCATAACACTGAGGGCAAATTGTGGCTGTTGTTGCACCATATAGAGGAATTTGGCCTTATCTAGAGCAATTAGTTGAGTGTTGTCCTCCAGAGCTGAAGCGGTAGCTGATCGACAACAATCATCTACCAATGCCATTTCGCCGAAAAAATCACCGGGATTCAACACAGCTAGGTTTGCCTCTTCAGCTTCATTTCGCTTAACTGAAAGCAATACTTTGCCGCTATGAATGAGATACATTTCGTTACCTGTAATTCCTTCTTCGAAAATGATTTCGGATTTTCGATAGCTTCGCAGGAACCCTTGAAAGGACGAAGTTTCGCCCATTGTGCTCTCAGACATTGCTTTCGCCTCCCCGTTTTTCGAGCCGCGACCGGCTGATATTGGCGTTGTCAAAAGTTATTTGATTTTCACCAGTTATCCCAAATTACACGCTCAAAACACTTGACCTAAATCATATTAAATTAGTATAGTGTAGGCACAATATACAACTAAAATAGTTGACATTAATTATACCATGAGAGTATCAACGAGAACAACGTATGGCATAAGAGCGCTGGTTGAGCTTGCTATTCATCATACTGAAGGGCCTGTTTCCGTCAGGTTCTTAGCTCAGAGTCTGGGAGTATCTAAATATTATCTCGAGAATCTGATGTTGATTATGAAACGGAATGGTTTTGTGACACCGAGCAGGGGACCGAATGGAGGATACTCACTGGCTAAATATCCTGCCGACATTAGCTTGCCTGAGGTATTTGCCGCTCTCGAAGGGTCTGAGAATTTGGTATACTGTGGAACTTGTCCCGATAGTTGCCCATATAGAGACTATTGCGCTGGTCATGATCTGTTTAAATTACTTTGCGGGGCGATGTTTGGTGCACTATCATCCATCACGCTGAAGACCATGGCTGAATGGCAAGTGCTCAAGCTCAAGAGGGGCTTATCCTAATGGGCCTTACCAAGATTCAAGGGATGGTAACTATGTCTAAGACATTACTAGTAATGATAATTTTGTCTTTTCTGGTGGGGACAATCCTGTTTGGCTGCGAGCAGCAGCCCGCAAGCGTGGAGACTCCTACCCCAACCCCGACTCCCACTCCCTCAGTCCCTCCCTCCACTCAGCTTACCATGCTCTCTATAACTGAGGGGGATGTTCTCATAATGAAATCAGGTACTAACAGTTGGCTTGAGGCACAGGTTGGCATGACACTGGAATCGGGTGACACCATAAAGGCTGGTGATGATTCTAGGGCAGTAATTACCTTCTTTGAAGGTAGTACCATTGAACTAGAAGCCGGTACTGAAATTAGTGTTACCGAGTTGAGTACTGCTATAGATACAGGCTCCACAACCATTAGTCTTAAACAGGAGATAGGCAAAACCATCAGCCGGGTGGAGAAGCTTGCTGACACTGTCTCTCGCTATGAAGTTGAAACTCCTGGTGCAGTGGCAGTAGCCAGGGGCACTATCATGCATGTGTATGTAGATCTGCTGGGCGGGGCCATAATAGGGTGTGAGGCAGGTAATGTAACTGGCTCTGCCCAAGGTGTGACGGTGCATATACCTCCAGGTACGCAACGATATGCTAAGAAAGGCCAATCATTCGGCGATGCAGTTCCGATTGGGAGTCCGCCCCCCGATGGGGGTGAAGATGGTGGGGATGAATATCCAAATGTAGATGGAGGTGGTGGTGGGGGTGGAGGGCAATCTCGCAGAGCTGCCATAGCCATAGCCAAGGTGGCTAACTGCACTGAGGCACACGAAGGTGATGAAATTAGTTATACCTACAATGTAACCAACACCGGCAATACCCCATTATCCAACGTCTCGGTAAGTGACGATAGAGCAGGAAATGCTACCTATCAAAGTGGCGATACCAATGTCGACAATGAGCTTGACGTTAATGAGACCTGGATATTCACCGCCAATTATACAGTAACTGATGGAGATACTGATCCGCTGGTTAATGAGGCTACTGCTTCCGGCACCTATGGGGGTAGGGTTGTAACAGACTGGGCTAGTGCCAGTGTTGATATCCTGAGATCAGCCATCGCTATAGCAAAGGCGGCTAACTGCACTGAGGCAAACGAAGGCGATGCAATTGCTTATACCTACAATGTAACCAACAGCGGTGACACGCCACTATCCAATGTCTCGGTAAGTGACGATAAAGCTGGAGATGCCGGCTATCAAAGTGGCGACACCAATGGCGACGATAAGCTCGATGTTGGTGAGAGTTGGATATTTACCGCCACTTACACGGTAACTGATGAAGATATCGATCCTCTGGTTAATGTGGCTACTGCCTCTGGGGCCGATGCTTTAGGTAAGACGGTAAGCGCCCAGGCCAGCGCCAATGTCACTATCCTGAGACCAGCCATCGCTATAGCAAAGGCGGCTAACTGCACTGAGGCAAACGAGGGCGATGCAATTACTTATACCTACAATGTAACCAACAACGGTGACACGCCACTATCCAACGTCTCGGTAGGTGACGATAAAGCTGGAGATGCCGGCTATCAAAGAGGCGACACCAATGGCGACAATAAGCTCGATGTTGGTGAGAATTGGGTATTCACCGCCACTTATACGGTAACTGATGAAGATATCGATCCTCTGGTTAATGTGGCTACTGCCTCTGGCACCGATGCTTTAGGTAAGACGGTAAGCGCCCAGGCCAGCGCCAGTGTCTCTATCCTGATCTATGGCATAAGAATTGAGTTAACCTGGGATGCTGAAACCGACCTGGATTCTCACTTTATTCGCCCTGGAGGAGAAATGTTGGATATTTTTGATGATTGCCACTGGCGAAATAAAAACCCTGATTGGGGATTATTGGGAGTGGTTGAAGATAATCCTTTGCTAAGCGGCGATGATACGGATGGCTACGGTCCTGAAAATATCTATCTAAGGCGGCCTTATGAAGGGGGCATATACCAATACAAAGTCTATTGCTTTGACGACTATGGGTACGGTTCTTCTACAGCCACTGTCAAAATATGGATTAACGGTATCAAGGTAGCTGAGTATATTAGAGGGGTATCTTACGATGAAGTCTGGGATTGTGTTTCTATTGAATGGCCATCGGGTGATGTTGCTCCAGCTTCGGGTGGGGAGTCTTGTTCACCGCCAGAATTGGGTAAGTGAAGGCTTATATTAGATAATAACGCGCCATATGGGAGCTAAGAGGACTCGGCATCAGACTAAGCGCCTTTACCACACTTTGGCACTCCTGGGGGTGGGCTGTCTTATCATTATTGTTGTTGTGCTGTTTCAACCTTTTTCCAGTATTAACCTGTGGTTATCAGACCAGCTTTTCATCCCTGAATCCCCTTCCCCAAATATCGTCATAGCCGGCATCGATGATGATACCCTTGAAGCTTATGGTAGATGGGCAGAATGGCCACGCAGTCTCCACGTCCAAGCTATTAATAACTTGAGTGAAGCTGGAGCCAGGGTGATTTGTTTTGATGTCATTTTTGCCGATAGCTCGCCTGATGATCAGATTCTGGCATCAGCAATGGAAAGCGCCGGAAATATCGTCTTGGCTGTCGTGGGTACCGAGCCGTTACCTCCAGCCGGGTCCCAGATTACCTACGGTCGCTTTCTATGGCCAGTAGCTCCTCTGGAGGAGGCTAGTATTAACGTAGGCCATGCTAACGTAGTCCCCGACCCTGATGGCACGGTACGGCGTCTTCCGTTGGTAGTGAGGGATAGCGCAGGACAGAGCTACCCGGCTTTTAGTCTGGCTGTACTGCATGCTCTATTTTCTATGCCGCTTCCCCAGGAATACCCTCTGGGAGATGATACAATCTACGCGCTGGCCCGTGATATTCCTGTGGAGCCCTTTTACAACCTTCGCATCAACTTTGCGCCTGAAGCTGGAAGCCGGCCTTACATTTCTTACGGCGATGTAATTAAGGGCGATTTTGACCATTCGGTAGTTAATAACAAAGTCGTATTAATCGGGATAACAGCTACTGGTGAGCTTGATACTTGGGCAGTTCCGACGTCAGCCACTAAGGTGTCTGGTGTACTGATTCACGCGGCTGCTATGGACACTATCCTCACCCAGCGATTCTTGAAGGAGACTGGTATCGGTATCAATCTAATAATCATGTTGCTACTGGTAGGCATTACTGTGTTAACTTTGCCTCGTCTGAAACTGAGATGGGGGGCAGCGATAACAGGAGGGCTATTTTTGGGTTACTTGATAGCCAGTTTCCTTGCCTTCGATAGAGGGTATATCATCGATATGCTGTATCCACTGGTTAGCTTACCAATAATTTATGTCAGTAGTGTAATTTGCTTTGTTGTTATCGAACAATCGGATAGGAGGCTTATCAAGGACCTTTTTGGCCGTTATGTTTCGCCACAGGTAGCTGGAGAAATACTTAACCTGGCTGATGTTGGCAATCTTGAGCTAGGCGGTGAACAAAGGGAGGTGACTGTGCTCTTCGCTGATATTCGCGGTTTCACCCGCATGAGTGAACAGATGTCCCCTGAGGCTATTGTGAATATGCTTAATACTTATCTGTCCATCATGATAGATAGGGTCCTACGGAATGATGGCATGGTTAATAAATTTGCTGGTGATAATATCATGGCGGTATGGAATGCTCCCTATTCTGAGGAAGGCCATGCCCAACTAGCAGTAAAAGCAGCCTGGGAAGCACAGCAGGAAATTATTAGGCTGCAGGAAAGCGACCCTTCGTTACCAAAAGTACAATTTGGCATAGGTATTAATACTGGTGAGGCACTAGCTGGCAATGTAGGCTCTTTGGGACGCGCTGAGTACACTGTTATTGGTGATGCTGTTAACTTGGCCTCTCGCATTTGCAGCGCTACTCCAGGTGGTGAGGTCTGGGTTGGGCCTGAGACCTACCACCAGGCAGCGGACTATTTGCAGGTTGAAGAACTGGAACCTCAAACGTTTAAGGGGAAGGTTGAGAAGGTGGTGGTTTATCGGGTGATTGGCTGGCGGTGATTGATTTTTTGGAATAGTGCACAATTCAGTTAGAAGCGACGTCTTTTTAGTCTGCTGATAGGATGGTTAAGTAGTAGCTTTGGGATAGGCACAAGGGTCAAGGTACAGAACAAAATCTGAAATAAGTTAAGACAATAGAGTGTGTGGTGGGAGGATGAATGGGGAGGATACAAGTCCCGCTAAATCAAACAGGGTAGCGTATCTTTTTGTTTTTTGTCGGGTATGCTATATGTTTGGGAGATGGGAAATAGTTCTGCCCGCCACAAGTTAATATGTGTCGTTGGGGCAAGGTGAGCCAAAAAGTGCCCTGTGGGTTCATGGTCGAAGCTGCAAAAGGACTCGTGGTAAAAAGAAATAAGCTAGATCGGAGCTGGGTTGTCTGGGGTCTGGTACATGTGCTAATTTTCCTTTGCCTCTTCGCAGTTCTGGGCCAGCTGTTCTATCCTGGTCCTGGCGAGTTTGAACGTCAAATAGCCCTCAAGATACTTGACGGTCAGGTTCCCTACAGTGATTTTGTTAGCGAATACCCACCCTTAGCGCTCCTAAGTTTCCTTTTGCCAGCCTTATTTTTTCGTACCCCGCTGGCATACTACTTGGCTTTCGCAGCAGAGATGCTGCTGTTTGATCTGCTAGCGATGGCTCTGATAGCCTTCGTTGCTTCGCACTTCAAGATATCACTGCGGCGCTCGCTTGCTGTCTATACTCTCCTTCTTATCGCTGTGGGGCCTCTAATAACAATGCGCTACGACCTGTTGCCAGCCGTGCTGGTATTGGCTGCTTTGACCTCTTTCATGATTGGGAGAACTAAGACAGCTTGGGCTGTTCTTGCCCTTGGCGTTACAGCTAAGCTGTACCCTGTCATTATAGCACCGCTCTTCGTCATATATCACTTACGTAACAAGCAGTATAACCAACTCATAAAAGGCGGCATCACTTTTTTGGCTGTCCTTCTAGTTGTCACCCTTCCTTGGTTAATCTCCAATCCTACGGGCTTCTGGTATTCACTAAGCTACCACGTGGAGCGAGGACTCCACTCTGAAAGCAGCTATGCCACAGTACTAATGATAGGGCAACTTTTAGGGCTAACCCAGGTAGAAGGGGAGTTTAGTTTTGGCTCTTGGAACCTCAGGTCTCCCTTGGCAGATAGTCTAGCTGGATTATCCTCCTATATATCCGTAGGCTCGCTTGTAATTTTGTACAGCTTATGCACTTGGCTACTTGGGAGAAGGTCAACATCTCGAGCAGGAATAAAGATGCTCGAGTCGGGAGCTGCAGCGCTGATGTTTCGTTTTGCTTTGCTAGCAGTCATCATATTATTGCTAACCAGCAAAATCTTCTCACCGCAATTTCTCATATGGCTTTTACCTCTGCTTCCTCTAATTAATGGACAGCAGCGACACACCATTTGGCTCTTTTTAGTAATAGGTGGGCTTACCTGGTATATATTTCCTTACCATTATATCGAGTTCGAGCTTGGTGAGCCTTACTTGATAGCGATGGTAGCTGCTCGCAACTTATTACTAGCGGTCATGGGCATTCTAATCTTATTGCCAACTATCCATGGCTCGGAGGGAGCTTTTTCATGCCTCGCTGAACGCTGATAGTAGTCGGTCTGAACTACTTGAAGGAAATCTAGAAGCAGCTCCACGTTGGAAATTGATAAGTTGGAGGATGCTTAGCGCTTGGTGTATTGTTGTGCCTTGCGAGCTCGTTTAAGTCCGTATTTCTTACGTTCTTTAATTCTAGGGTCCCGGGTAAGCAAGCCTTCTTTACGCAGCAGGGGCTTGAATAGCTCGTTTTCTTTGGCAAGAGCTCGAGCAATGCCATGGCGAATGGCTCCAGCCTGACCGTTGATGCCACCGCCCTTCACTTTCACCGTGACACGAAATTTGCCCATTGTGTCGGTGGCTAGAAAAGGATGTTCAATCATATGGCGATGCTCGAGGCGGGGGAAGGCTTCTTGATAAGGCTTGTCATTGATAATTATCTCTCCTTCGCCCGGAAAGACTCTAACTTGAGCTATTGAGCACTTACGTTTACCTGTCCCCCAGACGTAATTTTCCTCAATCATTAACCATCACCTTCTTTCTAACTTGAGCTTGGTGTGGATGCTCACTTCCGGGATAAACCTTCAGTTTTTTAAACATAGCTCTGCCTAAACGATTACGGGGCAACATCCCTTTAACCGCGAGTTCAACCACACGAGCAGGCTTTCTACCAAATACTTCCTTGAAGCTTGGGCTCTTTAAGCCGCCGGGATACCCCGAGTGTCTATAATAAATCTTTTGTTCGGCTTTTTTTCCAGTGATCTTCACCTTGGCAGCATTAATTACCACGACGTAGTCACCAGTATCAATATGGGGAGCATAAATCGGCTTATGCTTGCCCATAAGTAAACTAGCTACCTGGGCTGCTACTCTTCCCAAGGTCTTATCTGCAGCATCAATCACCCACCACTCCCGCTCTATATCTTTAGCTTTAGGACTATAAGTTTTCATCTCTAGTTTCTCATGGGCTTAGGATAATTGACCCTCTTAAGGTATAAACCACAAGCAGGGGATAGAGGACCAGCTAAACCTAAACTCCTTGCCTCCATTATATCTCGAAAATCTTCGATGCCTATCTTACCTAACCCCAGCCTAATCAAAAGGCCTACGGTACTTCGTACTTGGTGGGGCAAAAAGGAATCGGCCACCATGCGAAAAACAGTAAAATTTCCTTTTTTCTCAATTCCTGCTTCATAAACATTGCGCAGCGTGCTCCTGCTGCCATCTAAAGAACTGGCAAAGGAGACAAAATCATGCTCACCTTGGAGAAGCTGGCATGCGTAATTCATGGCCTCTATGTCTAGCGTTTTAGGTAAAAATAAAGCAAACCTTTGACTAAACGGCGATCGGGTATTGCTATTTAAGATATAATAATGATACTCCCGACTTAAAGCATCGCGTCGGACATTAAAATCATCGCTAGCCCTGTGAGCCGCTTTCACTGCGATATCTCTGGGTAGATAATAATTTAGTGCTTTAACTAGCGTCATTGTATCTAATGTAGATTTCGCCCAAAAGCTCACCACTTGTCCTTCGGCATGCACACCGGCATCTGTTCTGCTAGCTGCCATAACCCGGCTGCTTTGCCCACAAAATAGCCTTATAGCCTGCTCAAGCTCATTCTGAATAGTAGGCAAGCCAACTTGCCATTGAAAGCCATGATATTGTGTGCCGTCATATTCTATAAGCAAAATAAACTTACTTAACCAATTCAATTTGAACCATAGGCGCGTTATCACCAGGGCGGGGCCCTAGCTTTACCAACCTTGTATAACCCCCATTACGGTCAGCATACTCCGGAGCAATCTCAGCAAATAACTTGTCAACCACTTTCTTATTAGTAATAAAAGCCAAGGCTCGCCGTCTTGAGGCAAGGCTGCCATCCTTACCTAAAGTGATCATCTTTTCTGCTAAACTGCGAACCTCTTTAGCTTTAGCTTCAGTGGTGGTGATTTTTTCATGAGTCAAAAGGGCGGTAACTTGATTTCGGTATAACGCCCAACGATGCTCTGTTGGCCTACTTAATTTCCGTCCTGCTAACTTGTGTCTCATTCCCCCTTCTTCTTAAGAACAGGAGAGCCTAATTTTACCATTAGCTCTTCCACTTCGGCTCGAGACTTTGCACCCAAACCAGGTAACGGTGGCAAACCCTCTCTTCCCTTCTCTAACAATTGTCCCAGAGTGAAAATACCTGCTCTCCTCAAACTATTATAGGAGCGAGTCGACAAATTTAGTTCTTCCAGAGGGGTATCATATTGCTCAGGCAAAATGGGTAAAGCTCTAGCCACCTCTTTTGCCATGGGGACTTCGAGGTCTCTGAAGGAAGAGAACTGACTGATTAAGATGATAGCGCTTTGAGTAAGTGCCTCCCATGGAGAAATGGTAGCATCAGTCCAAATTTCTAGCATGAGTCTTTCTTGACTTTCCTCTTGGCCGGGTCTGATAGGTTCTACAGAAAAATTGACTTTCCGCACTGGGGTGAAGATAGCGTCTATTGGCAGTGCTCCCAGGGGCAAACCATCAACCGATTTAGCTGGTGCATAACCTTTCCCTAGCTCCACATTAAGTTCAGCGTAAAGCTTAGCTTGAGGAGAGTCTAACGCAGCTAAATAGAGCTCGGGGTTGGCAATGCGAAAGTCAGTTGAGGATTTAATATCACCTGCGCAGACCTTACCTTCTCCCGCTACTTCCAAGATCAGCTGCCCTGGCTGATGTGAAAGAGGGCAGAGTCTCAATTGCTTTATATTCAGTAAGAACTCCATTGCATCCTCTTTAACATAAGGAATGGGAGAAAATTCATGCTGGATTCCTTCGATCCTGACCCATGTTACCGCAGCACCAGGCAGAGAACTGAGAAGCACGCGCCGCAAAGCGTTACCTAAAGTGGTACCCAAACCTGGTTCTAGAGGTTCAGCGAGAAAACGGCCATAATTGCCGATGCTCTCAACACAAGTTACAGTGGGGATAGATAAACCTGGCATAGTTCACCTCGAGTAATATTCAACGACGACTTTCTCATTAAACCTGGTTTCAAGATCATCCTTGGCAGGCAAATTTAACACCCTTCCTGTCATGCTTTCTTTGTCTAAGCCTAACCAGTTAGGTGTGAATTTTTCCTCAATTTCCTCAACTATCCTTTTATAATATTCGGTTTTAGTGCTAGCCTCTCGCCATTTAATGACGTCCCCCGATTTCACCAGAAAGGAAGGGATATTGGTTTTGCGCCCATTAACAAGGATATGACCATGTCGGACTATTTGTCTGGCTTGGGCACGTGAATCAGCAAAACCCAAGCGATAAACCGCATTATCCAATCTTCTTTCCAGCAATATGAGAAGGTTCTCTCCGGTGGCGCTAGGGCTTTTTTTTGCCTCGACAAAAAACCTGCGAAATTGTCGCTCCAGAATACCGTAGCTAAAGCGAACTTTTTGCTTTTCTCGCAATTGAAGCCCGCGGTCAGAAATCCTGCTACGCCCTCTAGTCAAAGGACGCCCTCCAGGAGGAACATTTCTTTTCTCTAAAGGACATCTAGGTGTGGAGCACTTCTCTCCTTTGAGCATGAGCTTGTCATCGAAGCGACGGCATAAGCGACAAACAGAGCCTGTGTAGCGCGCCATTTTATACCCTTCTCCTCCCTCGCGGACGGCAGCCATTGTGAGGGATGGGAGTCACGTCTCTGATGGCTGTGACCGTGATCCCAGAAGCTTGTAAGGCGCGAATAGCTGCCTCACGTCCACTGCCCGGGCCTTTGATATGCACTTCAACTTGGCGCAAGCCATCACCTGCTGCTCTGTGTGCTGCGTCTCTGGCGGCCAGTTGGGCAGCGTAAGGAGTACCTTTCCTAGAACCTTTGAATCCGGCAGTACCGGAACTTCCCCAGGCGACAACATTACCTTGCATATCAGTAATGGTGACTGTCGTGTTATTGAAAGTGGATTGGATATAAGCCCTTCCTTCGCTAATCTTTTTATGGGCTTTATGGGCTCTCTTCCTCTTTGGCATTTGTTAAGAACGACCTCCTTACTTCTTAGCTAGGCCACGCCTTTGACCCCTACCTGCTACTGTTTTCTTTGGCCCTCTTTTAGTTCTGGCATTCGTGCGTGTTCTCTGTCCATGCACTGGTAACCTCATGCGGTGCCTTGTGCCTCGATAACAACTAATTTCAATAAGGCGCTTTATGTTAGATTGAACTTCTCTCCTGAGGTCACCTTCAACTTTATACTGTTTGTCAATAACATCGCGAAGCTGACCAACCTGTCCCTCACTAAGTTCCTTAACTCTAATGCCGGGATCGATCCCAGTGTCAGCCAAAATGCGTTGACTTGATGTGGCACCAATGCCGTAAATGCGCTGCAAGGCAACCCAAATTGGCTTTTCTTTAGGAAGGTCTACACCAGCAATGCGTGCCATTAACACACCCATTTAAAAACGAAGTTCTTAAATGGGCAACCTCCTTTGAGCATGCTTGACTTATCCAACTTTAGCTTTTGACACAAAGCCTTTCTTTCCAACTGAATTTTATTGTTCGTTGAAAATCACTGATTTTCAACAGCGTAATCACCCTTGCCTCTGTTTGTGCTTTGGGTTCTCACAAATAACCCTAACCACACCCCCTCGTCTGATAACCTTGCACTTCCTACATATCGGTTTAACCGAAGCTCTTACTTTCATTTCCAGTCACTATACAAATGAACCTAGTTATAATAAACCTTCTTAGTTGACCTGTCAAACTATTTAAGCCGATAGGTAACCCTGCCGCGGCTCAAATCGTAAGGGGAAAGCTCTACCAAGACTCTATCCCCAGGCAAAATCTTGATGTAGTGTTTTCTCATCTTGCCTGAAATGTGAGCCAATACTTGATGTCCATTGGCTAATTCAACACGAAACATAGTATTAGGTAAACATGTAATCACTTTGCCTTCAACTTCTATCTTCTCTTTTTTAGCCATTCTTACATAGTACCTAAATAAGTACTTCTGCTTCGTTGTCAGTTATGGCAATGGTATGTTCAAAATGTGCTGAAAGGCTTCCATCGATTGTAAGCACGGTCCACTGGTTAGGTGCCAATTTGGTGTGCCAGTCCCCAGCATTAACCATGGGCTCGATAGCCAACGCCATGCCTTTACGAAGCAATGGGCCTTTTCCAACCACGAAATTAGGTATTTGGGGCTCTTCGTGCAGCTCCCGACCTACTCCATGCCCGGTATATTCTCTAACCACGGAAAATCCTTTTGATTCAACATAATGTTGAATAGCAAATGAGATATCACTTATCCATGCCCCGCTTATAGCTTGAGCGATGCCTGCCTTTAAACTACCTTCTGTCACCGAAATAAGTTCTTCGGCTTCCTTGCTTATCTGTCCCACACCAATAGTTATGGTGGCATCGGTATTAAAGCCATTAAGTTTTGCCCCTACATCTAAGGAAACGATGTCTCCTTCCTGTAATATTCGTTCACCGGGAATGCCATGAACTATCTCATCATTGACAGAAACACATAAATTCGCAGGGAAGCCATGATAGTTCTTAAAAGAAGGTATAACTCCCCTTCTCTCTGATTCTTCGGCCATGATTACATCTAAGTGGCTAGTCTTAACCCCTGGCCTTATTTCCATCCTTAGTTTATCTAAAATGGCGGCGAGGATTTTGCCACACTTTCGCATAATAGCTATTTCCTCGGTGGATTTTATAATTACCATTTATTTTGCTTCTGCTTCGAGTACGGAGATTATTTCTCTAGCTACTTCTTGTATTCCCAAATCACCGTTGACCTTAATTAGTTTGTTCTGTTTCTTATAATATTCAAGGATAGGCACAGTTTGAGCGAGGAAAACACTCAAGCGCTCCTTTACCGTTTCCTCCTTGTCATCAGAACGTTGATACAATTCACCACCGCATTTGTCGCATTTTCCTGGTGTTCTAGGCGGTGAACTTATCGTGTGGTAGGGTGTCTGACAATTACGGCAAAGCCATCTTCCACTGAGACGCTTCACTAGCTCTTCATTGGGCACTTCAATGTATATTGCTTTATCTATGCTTTTTCCTTGCTCCTTAAGGGCTTTATCTAGAACTTCAGCTTGATCCAAAGTTCGGGGGAAGCCGTCGAGAAGGCAGCCAGAGGCACAGTCAGGCTGGTTAATTCTTTCCAGAATCATTCTTATGGTTATTTCATCAGGAACTAATTCCCCCTTATCCATATAGCTTTTAGCTAAGAGACCGATCTCGGTCTTTTCCTCTAATGCCTTGCGAAACAAATCACCAGAGGCTATATGAGATAAACTCATCTTTTGGGAGAGGATGTCTGCTTGAGTCCCCTTCCCTGCTCCCGGAGCACCCAGCATGGTGATATACATTACTTTAGGAAACCCTCGTAGCGGCGCATGGTTAACTGAGCCTCTAATTGCTTCATAGTATCTAGTGCCACACCAACAGCTATAAGTAAGGCTGTGCTCTGAATTACCAATGCTGTGACACCGGTAATTTCTCGAGCAATGAAGGGCATAATTGCCACTGCAGCCAGAAAGAGTGCGCCACCGAAGGTAAGGCGTCTTATAACTTTATTCAAATAATCAGCCGTTGTCTTCCCAGGCCGAACCCCGGGAATGAAGCCGCTTTGCTGCTGCAAGGTTTGAGGCAGGTTCATTTGCTCAAATATGATCATAGTGTAGAAGAAAGTGAAACCGATTACTAAGGCAAAATACAACCCTTGATAGACTAAACCCAAGGGTAGTGCAGTATCAGGCTGGAACACATTATAGATTGTATTCCAGAAATTTGGATCTTGGGCGGTCGGGTTCATAAAATACGTCGCTATCGTACCAGGGAGTTGCATTAAGGCAATAGCGAAAATAAGGGGTATCATTCCTGCAGTATTTACTCGTAATGGAATATAAGTTGAGCCTGATTGACGATACATGCGGCCGCCACGAAAAGTGCTCCGAGCGTACTGTACAGGTATACGGCGATGAGCTTCAATAAATGCAACTATGAGCACCAGAGTGGCTAAGCCGAGTATAATAAAGGCAATCAAGCCCACCGGGTCTCTTGCAGCTATAAAGCCACGACCAACCATTTCCGGTAAGCTGGCTACAATGCCGCCAAAGATTATTATCGATATCCCATTTCCTATACCACGCTCGGTAATCAATTCGCCTAACCACACAAGGAATATCGTGCCAGCAGTCATTGTCGTTATTATGCTGGCTGTTGTCAATGGCTCAAGATAGCCAATAACAGGAGGACTCTGACTACGCAGTAGGGCCAGCAGGGCATAGCCTTGGAGGGCAGCTAGGGGTATGGTTAGCAAGTGGGTAATGCGATTGATCTTGTGTTGACCGAGCTCCCCTTCTTGGGATAGAGCCTGAAGCCGAGGGATAACAGGGACCAGCAATTGCATAATTATGGAAGCAGTGATGTAAGGATAAACACCCATAGCAGCCATGCTGAAATTCTTCATGGCGCCACCGCTGAATAGGTCAAGCATGCCGAAGAGGAGATTTTGCCCGAAGAACTCCTGCAAGGCCTCGGTCTCCACGCCGGGCAATGGAACGTGGGCTATAAATCGAAAAACTACTAAGATACCGAGGGTAAAAAGAATTTTTCGCCTCAAATCGGGCAATGTAAATATGTCCATCATTGCCTGGATGAGGCGGGGTTGGTTTCTTCTGTGCTGCATTCTAAGCGCGCTCTACTTTTCCTCCAGCAGCAATAATTTTTTTCTCTGCCGATGAAGCGAATTTGTTAGCCTTAACTAGTAATGGGTGCTGGATATCGCCATTGCCGAGAATTTTAGTTGGTTGACCTGGGGACTTAATCAGCCCTGCCTGGAGCAATTCATTGGGGGTTACCTCCGTTCCTGGGGGGAAAATAGCTAGCTTCCCTACATTGACAATATTATATTCAGTTTTGAAAACGTTGGTGAATCCCCTTTTTCGTGGTAGCCGTTTTATTAAAGGCAACTGCCCGCCTTCAAAGCCAAGGCGCACGCCCCCACCTGAGCGTGCCTTTTGCCCTTTGCAACCTCGTCCCGAATAGGTGCCATGCCCACTGCCATCGCCTCGACCTATGCGTTTCTTCTCATGCTTAGCACCCGCAGGAGACCCTAATTCATTCTGTTTCATCTAACTTTTCTTCCTGGGTTTCAGCATCAGTTTCAAGATTTTTCGCAGAGCTCAGGACTTCGGATTTTGCAGTTTTCCTCAAGTTAGCCAGGGCAAGCATCGTTGCCTTAACTACGTTGATCTTGCTCGTTCCGCCCAGTGATTTGCCAAGGACGTCTTTTATGCCTGCCAATTCAAGTACTGCTCGACAAGTACTGCTGACAATTAAACCTGTGCCAGGTGCCGCTGGCTTTAGTAGGATCTTGGATGCTCCAAACTTGGCTATGATTTCATGAGGAATGGTGCCATCCCTGATAGGCACCTCAATCAGATCTTTCCTCGCTACAGCATTTGCCTTGCGAACTGCATCAGGGACCCCTGACGCTTTAGCTAAACCAAATCCTACATGCCCTTGGCCATCGCCAACTACTACCAAAGCTCTGAAGCGAAGGTGTTTACCACCTTTGACTACTTTAGTTACACGGTCGATGCCTAATAGTTTCTCTTCGAGACTTAGGTCTGAGGCATCAATTTTTGTCCTCTTCCATCTTGCCTTGGTGACTGCTTTCATAAACTAACTCTCAAAACTCCAATCCAGTTTTCTTGGCAGCCTCGGCTAAAGCCTTAACTCTACCATGATACTTATTGCCACCACGATCAAAAACCACCTGTTTGATTCCTTTATTTAGTGCTTTCTCCGCAAGCAAAGTTCCTACTATTTCAGCTCTCTTGGTTTTTATCATTCTATCGGTCTTGCTTCTCACCTGAGAGTCAAGAGTGCTCATTGAGACTAAAGTTTGGCCTATAGAATCATCAATAAGCTGGGCATAGATGTGATTCAGGCTGCGGAAGACACATAATCGAGGTCGTGATATTATTCCCCTTACCTTTTGTCTCACCCGTCTGTGTCGTATTTTTCTGATTGCCTTTGAATCTCTGCCGTTCATTATATAGCCACTATCTCTTGCTAATTTTGCCCGATTTGCCAGGTTTAAGATGTAGCCTTTCCTCAAAATATTTAATGCCTTTTCCTTTATAAGAGTCGGCAGGGCGTACCGCCCGAATTCTAGCAGCCGACTCCCCCACCGCTTCTTTATCAATACCAGTGACACGGACGCGATTTGTCCCTTCAACGGTTATATTAATACCAGGAGGGGGAGAGAATTCCACGGGATTGGCATACCCTACCTGGAGCAACAGCTTGTCGCCCGTTTTCTGCGCTCTATAGCCTACGCCATTTATTTCCAGGATTTTTTCAAAACCTTCACTCACCCCCATAACCATATTTGCCAAAAGGCTACGAGTGAGCCCATGTAAAGAGCGATAAATCTTACTATCACTAGGTCGAGTTACAATCAAGTGCCCGTCCTTCAAAGTTATAGAAATGTCGGGGTGAAACCGACGACGCAGTTCTCCTTTGCTTCCTCTTACCACAACTTCGCTTCCATCGATCTTTACCTCAGTGCCTTGAGGTATAGCAATAGGAAGCAAGCCAATACGAGACATAATTCATAACTCCTAAGTTAATTTACCATACATAGCACAGAATTTCTCCGCCAAGATGCTGCCGCCATGCCTCTTGGCCGGTCATAATGCCTTTGGGTGTAGACAAAATGGCAATACCCAAGCCCCCATAAACGCGGGGGATTTCGCGCTTTCCAACATAAACCTTTAAACTTGGCTTACTCACTCTTTCTAAACCTAAGATTGCAGGCTGTTCGTCTGTGTACTTGAGATGAATTTTTATCATTGGCTGTGGTTTCCCTTTAAGCACTTCATAGCTGTCAATGAAACCCTCATCCTTAAGTATTTTGACGACAGAGAGCTTCATTTTAGAGGAAGGTACAAGCACATCATCATGGCTGGCCATAATAGCATTGCGTATTCGAGTCAACATATCAGCAATCGGGTCAGTAATCGTCATTTCTCCCTCACCAGCTTGACTTTCTTATCCCAGGGATTACGCCAGTTACAGCAAGTTCTCGAAAACAAATACGACACAGGCCAAATTTACGCATATAAGCACGCGGCCTGCCACATAATTGACAACGATTACGTTGCTGCACCTTATACTTTGGTGTCCGTTTTGACTTAACAATCTTAGATAACTTCGCCATATTAAGTTCTCCTGAAAGGCATGCCCATCAGTTCTAGCAAGTCCCTGGCTTCATCATCGTTCTTGGCTGTGGTAACAATGCTTACCTCAAGGCCGCGAATTTTAACTACCTCATCATAATCAATCTCAGGGAAGACTATCTGTTCTTTTATGCCTAGGCTATAGTTTCCTTGGCCATCGAAAGAATCCCGCGATACTCCGCGGAAATCTCGAAACCTCGGTAGAACAACGTTAACTAGTTTGTCAAAGAAATCGTACATCCGTTTACCTCGCAACGTCACCATCATCCCAATAGGCATACCAGCCCGCAGCTTAAAAGAGGCGATGGACTTTTTTGCCCGTGTGGTCACTGGACGTTGTCCCGAAACTGTAGCCAAGTCTTTCTCCGCAGCTTCAAGAACTTTGGAGTCCTGTGTGGCTTCTCCCAAACCGATGCTAAGCACAATCTTTTCCAACTTAGGCAGTTGCATTATGTTATTGTAGCCAAGCCTAGCTTTAAGCTGGGGAGTCACTTCGGTTAAATATCTTTCTTGTAAGCGAGATTTCATTATCAAGTCTCTAGTCAATGACTTCTCCACATGAATTGCAAATCCGCACCTTTTTGCCATCGGCCAGAAAGTCAAAACCGACGCGTGTAGGCTTGGCACATTTATCACACAACAACATTACGTTGGATACATGGATTGGCGCTTCAAGCTCAATTATGCCAGCTTGTCGAGCAGCCCTTTGAGCTCGAGAATGGCGTTTAATCATATTGAGTCCTTCTACTATGACCCTGTCTTCCTTAGGGAAGGTACGACGCACCTTTCCTTTTTTTCCTCTATCCTTCCCGGCAATTATAATGACGGTATCATTTTTCCTGATTTTCATTTCAAAGAACCTCAGGGGCTAAGGATATTATCTTGGCAAAGTTTTTATCTCTAAGTTCTCGGGCGACAGGACCAAAAATGCGACTGCCTTTAGGATTATTTTTATCACCAAGAATAACTGCGGCATTTTCATCAAATCTGATATAGGAGCCATCAGAGCGGCGATAGGGCTTAGCCACGCGCACAACCACAGCTCGCACTACATCACCCTCTTTTACCATTCCATGGGGCATGGCCCGCTTCACCGTGGCTACAATGATATCGCCTATACGGGCATATTTTCTTGCCCCAATGGGTACATTAATACACATAATCTGCTTAGCCCCGGTATTATCGGCTATTTTGAGTCTGGTATAAGACTGAATCATCCCTCCTGTTCTGGCCTAGTTTCAGCTACCTCCTTCTTAGACATTATCTCTGTTATGCGCCACCTCTTCTCCTTGGATAAAGGGCGAGTCTCCACAATCTTCACCTTGTCTCCAACTTTACAGGCATTATTTTCGTCATGAGCCTTATATTTTTTGATAACCCTAATGGCTTTCTTGTAGAGTGGATGGACTTTCCTGGTTTCCACAGCTACTACTACGGTTTTATCCGTTTTGTCACTCAACACCAAGCCCTCTCTAACCTTTCTTTTCCCGAAATAACTCATTCTATGCCAAGCTCTCTTTCCCTTAAAATAGTCTTTATCCTGGCAATCCTTCTCTTCACTTTGGGAATCTCCCGATGATTCCCCAACTGTCTGGTCGCCAATCGGAAGCGGAGGTTGAAAAGTTCCTCATGAGCTTCCTCAAGCTTCATTAATAGCTCTTCATCGTTGAGAATGCGGATTTCGCTAGCCTTCAACTTTCTGCCTTTCCTTCATGACAAAACTAGTAGCTATAGGAAGCTTGTAAGAGGCGAGATGGGCTGCCTCCGAGGCCAGATTCTCCTTTACACCAGCCAATTCAAACAGGATTTTGCCTCTCTTAACTACGGCTACCCAGTGGTCAGGAGCGCCTTTGCCACTGCCCATCCTTGTCTCGGCAGGTTTTTTAGTCACAACTTTGTCGGGGAAGACCCTTATCCATAGTTTTCCTCCACGATGCAAGTGGCGCACAAATACGCGACGGGCTGCTTCAATTTGCCGCGCTGTTAACCAAGCGGATTCCTCAGCCCTCAAGCCAAAATCTCCAAAGGCAATAGTATCCCCGCTCTGGGCACTGCCTTTTAATCTTCCTCTATGTACCTTGCGATACTTCACTCGTTTCGGCTGTAGCACTTTGCTCCTTCACTTCAGGGATGATATCACCCTTATAAATCCATACTTTAACCCCAATACGCCCCATCAAGGTATGGGCTTCAACAAAACCATAATCGATGTTGGCACGTAATTTGTGCAACGGCATTTGACCTTGATGAAGGGTCTCAGTTCTAGCGATTTCGAGGCCACCAAGTCTTCCACTGCAGGTTATCTTTACTCCCTTAGCACCGGCTTGCGAAGTTCGGAAGGCTGCTTGCCTCATAGCCCGACGGAAAGGGATTCTGTCTTCAATCCGCTCAGCTATGCTCCGAGCTACCAAAGGAGATTCGAGCTCAGGGCGCTCAACTTCCCTAATGGTCAATCTAATCTTATTCCCACTAACCGCCTCCAGGTCCGACTTCAGCGCTTCCACATTTTGCCCCCCTCGGCCAATCAAGATGCCAGGGCGAGCTGAATAAAGAGTCAAAAACACCTCGTCTCCCGGGCGGTCAATTTCTACCCGAGCAACAGCTCCTCCAGAACATTTTTGTTCCACAACTCTGCGTAGCTTTAAATCATCTAACAAAAACTGAGCATAGTTCTTACCAGCATACCACTTAGCTCGCCAATCTTGGTTGACACCTAGCCTGAAACCGTAAGGATGAACTTTTTGTCCCAAAACTATTCCTCCTCTTCAGTAACGAAAACTGTAATATGACTAGATCGTTTTAAGATAGGACTCGCTCTCCCTCTCGACTGGGGACGGAATCTCTTCAGGGTATGCCCTTGATCAGCAAATATATCAGTGATTATAAGTTCGGTGGGCGCCATTTGAAAATTGTTTTCAGCATTGGCTACTGCTGATTTGATTACTTTGGCCACGGCTTTGGCTGTGGGGGTAGACAAAAAGCTAAGTGTAGTCAAGGCCTCGTCAACTTTTTTGCCTTTAACCATATCTGTCACTAAACGAAGCTTCCGAGGCGAAACGCCGATGTCCTTAGCCATGGCTCTTACCTTCATCGCGTATTATTTTTTCCTCGCCTGCACAGTTATTTTAGATTTGGTGACATGTCCCCTATATGTCCGAGTAGCTGCAAATTCCGCTAATTTATGCCCCACCATATTTTCAGTGATGAAGATGGGTACATGCCTCTTGCCATTATGCACTGCAATAGTATGACCTATCATTTGGGGCATAACAGTAGAGGTGCGAGACCATGTCTTTATCACTGTTTTCTCGCCCGAATCATTGAGCGCTTCTATTTTCTTAAGCAGTTTAGCATCGCAAAAAGGACCCTTTTTAAGCGACCGTGACATCTTGCCTCCTCCGTTTAAGGATCATCTTATCAGATGTCTTGCGGCGACGTGTCTTGTAACCCAAAGCTGGTTTTCCCCAAGGGGTTTTCGGAGGCATTCCTCGCGGGGCCCTGCCTTCCCCACCTCCATGTGGATGGTCACGAGGAGTCATAGCGGATCCTCTGACTGAAGGCCGTTGGCCTGACCATCTCTTCCTCCCAGCTTTGCCTAACTTCATATTTTCGTGGTCAACATTACCTATCTGACCAATAGTAGCCCAACACCTGCGGTGAAATTTACGTAGTTCGCCTGAAGGGAGTTTAAGCACAACATATTTGTCCTCTTTGCTTATAATTTGGGCAGAGGTTCCTGCACTGTGAACAAGCTTTCCCCCTTTGCCTGGCTCGAACTCAACATTATGTACTAAAGTTCCTACGGGAATGGATCCCAATGGCAAAGCATTCCCAAGTTTCATCTCAACGTCCTCGCCTGCCTGTATAATATCGCCTAACTTGATGCCCAAAGGGGAGAGTATATAGCGCTTTTCCCCGTCAGCATAATGAATTAGGGCAATGCGAGCTGCCCTATTAGGGTCATATTCAACGGAAGCTACCTTTCCTGGTACGGTAACCTTATCTCTCTTGAAATCGATGAGGCGAAGCTTGCGTTTACTCCCGCCACCTCGGTGGCGCACTGTTATTACACCTCGGCTGTTACGTCCTGCTTTCTTTTTCAATGGCGCAAGTAAAGATTTCTCAGGCGCTACCCTGGTTAGCTCTTCGAAAGTGGCTCCAGACATAAATCTTCTGCCTGGAGAAGTTGGATCATAAGTCTTTAATCCCACAAGTCGCTCCTTATTTGTGAGTCCTTTGCCAGCGAGTCTTTTTAAGAAGTTTCTTATGTCTGTGCTTTGACATCTTCTTTTTTCTCCACTTGGTAACTGATCCCACTATACACCCTCAAATAAAGTAATTTTATGGCCCGGTGCTAAAGTAACTATCGCCTTTTTCCAGGATGAGCCAGTTACTTGTTTCCTGCCAAACCTTCTTGTCTTCCCGGGCACCGTTATCACATTGACTTTGCCTACCTTCACCTTGAAAGCTTGTTCCACTGCCTCCTTAATCTGAGACTTGGTGGCCTTGCCCGTTACCTCGAAGGCGTATTTATCTTCCTCCTTAAGCAAGGTAGCCTTCTCTGTAATTAAAGGACGCCGCAGAACTTCGTAAAGATGCAATTTATTTACCCCAAATTTGCTCAATGTTGCGTATTGCAGGTACGGTGGCTACTAAGATTTCATAAGAAAGCAAATCCAATACATTAATTAGAGATGAAGTCAGGACTTTTGCTTTAGGCAAATTGGCCGCTGCTCTAACTACATTGGGTGTGGATTGAGCAGTAAGAATTAAAGTGGAAGAATCGATGCCAAGCGAGGACAGAACGTCTATCATGTCTTTTGTTTTTGGCTCCTTGAAATCAAGTTCCTGTACCAGTTTTATGTTCCCCTCTCTAACTTTAGCGGAAAGGAGGCATTTCAAAGCTAACCTTCTCATTTTCTTGGGCATCAGTTGGCGATAGATGCGTGGCTTGGGGCCAAAAACTACTCCACCTCCCCTGAGCAGGGGTGATTTTACATCCCCCCTGCGTGCTCTGCCAGTATGTTTTTGGGCATAAAGTTTTCTTGTGCTGCCAATAACTTGCCCCCTTGTCTTAGTTGACGCAGTGCCTTGGCGTCTATTGGCTAATTGTCTTGCCATTGCCTGGTGAACTACCGCCTCGTTAAAGGGAAGATCAAAAATAGCCTGACTAAGCTCTATTTGGTCAACAACTTCACCCTTTAAGCTATAAACTGGCACTTTCACTTCCCATTACCCTACTTTTTTGATTATTAATAGCCCCCCATTGGCTCCAGGTACTGCGCCCTTCACCAAAAGCAGATTGCGCTCTGGGTCAGCTTGAATTACCTCGAGATTACGCGTTGTCACTTTCCTATTTCCCATATGTCCGGCCATGTGTTTTCCTTTAAACACCCGACCAGGAAATGTAGTAGCACCAATTGAACCTGGGGCGCGGTGGCGGTCAGTTTGGCCATGGGTCTTTGGCCCACCGGCAAAATGGTACCGCTTAACAACACCAGCAAAGCCTCTGCCTTTAGAAAAGCCACTTACATTTACTAGGTCACCATGCTTTAGGGAGCCAATATCCACTTTGTCACCACGCTTGACTGAGCCAATATCATCCGTTTTGAATTCGCGAAGATGGCGAACTCTATCTATGCCCTGAAGATGCCCCTTTTCTGGAGAGCTAAGCTGGGATTGCTTGAGTTCACTGCTAACAAAGCCCAGCTGAACAGCATTATGACCATCCTTAACCCGGCTCTTTACCTGGGTTACCACGGCAGGCCCAGCTTGGATAATAGTTACCGCCATCGCCTCTCCGCTCTCTTTGAACAGTTGCGTCATGCCTATTTTTTTACCAATAATGCCTGGAAACATGGTTTTAACTATAGCTTAATATCTATTTCCACTCCAGATGCTAAATTGAGCTGACTTAGGGCATCTATAGTCTTGGAACTTGGCTGCAAAATATCAATTAACCTCTTATGGGTCCTGATTTCGAACTGTTCCCTGGAATCCTTATCGATGTTAGGGGAGCGAATAACGCAAAACTTTTCAATATGTGTTGGTAGAGGCACCGGGCCAATCGCTATAGACCCGGTATGCTCCACTGTGTCCAATATTTGCCTTACTGCCTGATCAGCCAACCTATGGTCGAAGCTTTTGATTTTAATGCGAACTTTTTGACTAGTCATCTACTTCGTCCTATTCTAGCCGCGATTTGCCCAGTCAAATTTGGGGGTAATTCTTCGTAGTGATGAAACTGTATAGTATAAGTTGCCCTCCCCTGACTGAGCGACCTCAAATCTCCGGCGAAACCGAATGTTTCCGCTAGAGGAACGAGGCAACGAATAGTAGAGGATTCAGCGCGACTCTCAATGCCTTCGATATGAGCTCTTCGAGAGTTTAAATCGCCAATGATGTCTCCCAAGAACTGGTTTGGAGTCATTATTTCCACTTCCATAATTGGCTCGAGAATAATAGGCTTAGCTTTGTCTATCCCATCCCTCATAGCCATGAAGGCTGCCATCCTGAAAGCCACGTCCGAAGAATCGACCTCGTGAAAACTGCCGTCATACAAAGCCACTTTCACATCTATTACAGGATAACCAGCTAATCCTCCACTTTGCAAAACTGCCTTAACACCAGCTTCTACTGAGGGAACAAATTCTTTAGGTATAGCCCCACTTCTAATTTGATCACGAAACTCAAATCCGCTGCCACGCTCACCCGGCTCAATTCTAAGCCAGACGTGCCCATATTGTCCCTTACCTCCGGATTGACGTATAAACCTTCCTTCAGATTCCACAGGAAGGGTGATTGTTTCCTTATAAGCGACCTGAGGCTTACCAGCGTTGACCTTAATGCCATATTCGCGGGATATACGCTCCATTAATACTTCGAGATGAAGTTCACCCATCCCTGAAATTAAAGTTTGACCCGTTTCCTTGTCATGGTAAATTTTGAAAGTGGGATCCTCAACAGTAAGTTTAGCCAGGGTATCGTCGAGCTTGTCCTGGTCGGCCTTACTTTTGGGCTCAACAGCCATGGAAAGCACCGGCTCAGCAAATCGTATAGTCTCAAAAAGCACTGGCCGTGTCGGCTCGCAAATGGTATCACCTGTCGAGGTCATCTTAAGCCCCAGACTAGCTAGAATGCTCCCAGTCTCAGTGTGGTCGACCTCCTCGCGGTGATCGGCATGCATAACATATAGTTTTCCTAGCCTCTCTTTCTTATCTGTGCTGGAGTTCAAAACTTGTGCCCCAGCCTTTACGCCGCCTGAGTATACACGCAAGTAAACCAGCCTGCCCATAAATGGGTCAGAAACCGTTTTAAACGCCAATGCGGAAAAAGGCTCATCATCACTTGCCAGACGAATTATTTTCTCTCCATTTTTAGGATTTATGGCCGAAATGGGAGGAATATCTATCGGCGAGGGGAGATAATCTACAATGGCATCGAGCAATGGCTGGATTCCCCTATCTCTCAAGGCGCTGCCACAAAGGACAGGCACTACGCGGTTAGAAATGGTCAGCCTTCTTATAGCTGCCTTGATTTGAGAGACAGAGACATCTTGCTCATTGAGGTATGATAGCATAATCTGCTCATCGAGCTCAGCTAGGTTCTCAATCAGTGCTTGGCGGTGCTTAGCCAGCAAAGTCTCACTTTCCTCAACTGGAGCCGAATTGGAGTCAGTTGGGAAAGCAATGATTTTGTTTTCCACAAGATCGATGATGCCCCGAAAGAGTTTTTCACTTCCTAGGGGGAGTTGTATGGGTAATGCCTTGATTTGCAACCTTTCGTTAATCATGGTCACCGTGTTATTAAAATCAGCGCCAATCCTGTCCATCTTGTTAATAAAGCAAATCCTAGCCACGCCATATTTGTCTGCTTGACGCCACACGGCCTCTGACTGAGCTTCCACTCCAGCTACACCGTCGAAAATCACGACACCACCATCCAATACTCTGAGGCTACGCTCTACCTCGGCGGTGAAATCTACATGTCCAGGTGTATCGATGATGTTTATACAATGTTCGAGCCAGTGACATGTAGTAGCCGCTGAGGTAATGGTAATACCTCGTTCTCTCTCTTGCTCCATCCAATCCATTACTGCAGTCCCATCATCTACGCTTCCAATCTTGTAAGTACGCCCTGCGTGGTGGAGAATCATCTCTGTAGCTGTGGTCTTGCCAGCATCTATGTGAGCAATGATCCCTATATTTCGTATTTTTCCCAAAGGGAAAGTCCGCGACATTAGCTTATCCTTTACCTCAAGTACTGCTTTCAACACAATTTCTCACCAGCGATAGTGAACAAATGCCTTGTTAGCCTCTGCCATCTTGTGGATATCATCACGTTTCTTGATTGTGGCTCCCCGACCATGGATAGCATCAACTAACTCAGATGCAAGCTTTTCCTCCATAGATTTGCCACTACGAGCTCGCGCTGCAGTAATGAGCCACCTGATGGCGAGAGTGCGTCCCCGATCCTCCGCGACCTCCATGGGAACTTGGTAGGTAGCTCCACCAACACGGCGTGATTTAACCATGAGAAGCGGCGTAGCATTTCTAATTGCTTGCTCTAAGGCTTCGTCAGGATTGCTATTCACTTGCTGAGCAGTAATTTGTAGGGCACTATATACAATCCGCTCGGCTGTGGGTTTTTGCCCTCGTAGCATAAGCCTATTGATGAACTTAGTCACGGTGATGCTATTATATTTAGCATCTGGTGGCAGTATTCTTTTTAATCCTTTTCTAGCTCTTCTTGGCATTTGACGTCCTTGCTATCCTTGTGCTTTGGTCCCATACCTGCTGCGACCTCGCTTGCGGTTGGCTACCCCTTCAGTGTCCAAAGTTCCACGGACAATATGGTAGCGAATTCCAGGAACATCCTTAACCCTGCCACCACGAATCAAAACTACCGAGTGTTCCTGCAAATTATGTCCCTCACCAGGAATATAAGCGGTCACCTCCATGCCATTGGTCAGCCTGACACGGGCAACTTTGCGTAATGCTGAGTTAGGTTTCTTGGGTGTAACCGCCTTAACTTGAACACATACACCTCTTTTTTGAGGCGATCCCTGGGTCCATTTAATCTCCCCTTTCATGGTATTCCGGATGTAACGCAATGCTGGAACCTTGCTTTTCTTTCCCAGCTTCTTTCGCCCTTTACGAACAAGTTGGTTAACTGTTGGCATTCCTATATTCCCTCATTTTAGGCAATTAAAAAGCCGCCTGGTTATAGCCGGTCTACTCTAGGAAAATCTTGCTCGGCTTTAGCCAGCCGGCTTTTACACTCTCTAAACTTTTACCTTCTAGTAGACGCCAATTTACTAATTTAACACAAGGTAATTAGGATGTCAACTAGGGCGCTTGAGGGCCAGCTTCTAGTCGTTGCGAGCCAAAAAGGCAATCTCAAAACTTAAACCTGACAGACAAGCAAGACTGGTTTCGCCATCCTCGTGGTATACTAAGGTGTAGCGCCAGGAGAGATATTAATAGGCAGACTGAAAGGGAGAGGCGGAGATGAGTTGCAGAACTTGAGTGGAAATGAATAGAACTTCATACAAGGAGGTGTAGCTATGGAGGCCAGAATTATGATTGTTTATGAGACAAAGTATGGTAACACTAAGCTGGTGGCGGAAACAATTGCAGAGGGTCTGAGAGAAGTTGAGGGAATGGAAGTTGTGGTCAGTGAACTAAAAGAGGTTGATCTTAATAGGATACCCGATTATGACGCGATTCTGGTGGGTTCGCCGAATCATGTAGGTGGCCCAACCTGGGGCATCAAGAAGTTTATCGGCAAACTTGGGAAGCTTCCCTTGGAAGGAAAATCGTTTGCTGTCTTTGACACATACTTGGGAAGAAGTTCCGAGCAGGCAATGAAGAAAATGGAGAAGAAGATAAGCGACAAAGTTTCTGGAGCGAAGCTGGTGGCTCCAGGCTTATCAATAAGGGTTCAGGGGATGAAGGGGCCTATTCCAGAGGGAGAGCTTCCTAAGTGCAGGGAGTTCGGAAATAAAATAGCAACTCAAATAAAAGTTTGACTTTGTTGGCCTCAGCTTCCTGCTCCATATAGTGCCATCGTGAGCCAAGGATGAGGCAATCTCCTATCCTGTTAAGGATGCAGTGCGGGGCTTTAGCTGGTCACCAGGTTCAGGGACGTAGATTTAGTCGCAAGCGGTATATTTTCTATTAGCCGTTCCCGTGACTTCTTTGCCAAGATAGCATTCAGATTTGGCACTTCTTATATTCTTATAATTATAACTTCGAGCGACTTTATTTCCATGGGTCATATCGCCTTTCTGAAGGACACTACCTCCTATAAAGGTACTAACCTGCCTTAGCGCCGACCACTATATTGACAAAAGGTAAGAAGACAGCACATAATCTTACTTTTGAATTTGTCAAGCTCTTGGGGGACAATGAATATCAAACAAATGCTAGAAAGAGCTGTCAGCGAGGTGCCACAAAAAACGGCTATCATCCTTGGCTCTCAAAGGGTTAGCTATCGGGAATTGGATGAAAGTTCTAACAGGGTAGCCAACGCTCTTATAAGACTAGGAATAAAGAAAGGCGACCACATAGCTATTCTAATGTCTCGTACCCCTGAGTGGGTCATTAATTATTTTGGAGTGGTTAAAGCTGGGGCTGTGGTTGTGCCTTTCGATATCAGGATTAAGGCACCGGAACTTGAATCTAAACTTCGTGATTCTGATTCTAGAATACTACTTACGGAAGAAAGATTCTCCCCCACGCTGTCTTCAATCTTACCCAATATCCCCTTGCTAGAGCAGGTTATAGAAATTGATACGGACTCTTATAATGGAATGGTGGCCGGTAGTTCCCCTATATCACCCTCTGTCGATATAAGGGACGATGATGAGACTGTCATTGTATACACCGCAGGTGTGCTGGGGAAGCAAAAAGGCATAGTGAATACTCACGCAGCGCTTATGTCAGCCCTGCTTGCGCTGGTGCCAGGATTGGAGCTAAAGAGAGACGATGTCGTTTTAGGTATGGTTCCCTTTTGCTACGTTTTGGGATTGACAATGGCTGTCCTCATGCCCTTCATACAGGGATCGACTATGGTAATCCTCCCTAATTTCAGTTCCAGGAATGTCTTGGAGAGTGTGGAGCGGGAAAAAGCAACCATGCTTGTAGGCGTCCCGGCTAGCTATAATGTCTTAGCCAGGGTAGATGAGGAAACGCTTAAGAGTTATAACCTTAACTCATTAAGACTGGCGTTTTCTGCCGGGGCAAAATCATCAGCCCATTTTATGGAGATGCTTGAGAATAAGTTTGGCTTGACTGTGTGCGAAGTATACGGGCTCACGGAGTGCCTCGCTGTCTCTTTTGGCGCTATTCATAACCATAAATTGGGTACAGCCGGTAAGCCTTTGTGCGAGCTTAAAGTGCTAGATTATGATGGCAAGGAAGTCTCCCGAGGCATGATAGGAGAGGCTGTTGTCAGAGCTCCCTGGGTAGTGAAAGGATACTACAAGGCGCCTGACCTCACAGCCCGGGTTCTTAAAGAGGGTTGGTTTTATACAGGCGACCTAGTTAGGTTGGGTGAGGATGGCTATCTTGAGTATATAGGAAAAAAATCTTCTATTATAGTGACCTCGGGCGGAGTTAAAATCTCTCCCATGGAAGTTGAAGATGTGCTTTTAGAGCATCCCGCTGTAGCTGAAGCAGCCTATGTCGGTGTTATCGATGAATATAAAGGGCAAATACCCACAGCTTTCATAGTGCTTAAGGAAGGACATAGTGCCACGGCGGAAGAAATACGCAAATTTTGCAGCCAAAGCTTGGCCGATTTTAAATTGCCCAAGCAAATAAGGTTTATGGACAGCATACCTAAAACTAAGTCAGGCCAAATAGACCGGAGACGACTCAGTGAGACAAAGGAAAGCTGAAAAGAAGGACTAAGAATGACTGAGCAAGATATTTTGCAGGCTCTCCCCAGTAATGTAAGTGTTTCCTTACTCCACCTTAACTTTGAATATTCTGCTGCTGGTTAGCTTATCCAAAAATGCTTCGAGAGCGGCTGTGTATTCGTCTACCTCATGGCGATCGAATTGTATAACTTCATTGGCTATTTTTTGGCAATAGTCGCAGTGGTTACACCCAGATCGGCAATCTTGCTTCCTGAAGAAATCCATGAAACCTTCCAGGGCTTGGTTATCGATATAGAATTTGGGTGGCGGCCCAACGGTGTTGTTTTGTGCGCCCGGTAGAGCAGAATTAATAAATCCAATTTTCGGAGTAAGGACATTCAAGATATCATACAGGTTTCCATGATGGTGGCGTGATGAATACGCCATGGCGGCGTTCAAAATCCGCTCGGTGGACATTGACCTCCCGCTGATCTTAATCACATTGATACCTATCTCTTCGTAAGCGTGTATATCCTCGGGCCTTATCCAGCGACACTTGATGATTTCAGAGATATCACATAGTCTGTCCAGAGTACAGCGAAGTACACAATAGTCTACATAGCAGCCGTTAAGCGGGTTGTAGCTTTGACTGGCATGCCCCAGGCTATCATGGTGGTAATATTCGTAGGGGCACTGGTATAGGCAGAGGTTATTCGCCAGTATACTTAGCTCACAGCTTACTGCGCTTCTTATAGCCTTGAGTACATTAAAGTCCCGATTTACGTTAAAGTCTAGAGTAATAGAATCTGCGCCCAACAATTCAAATGATTTAGCTCTAGCTACGCTGTCTACATGAGCTATAGTTGACAGCCTTACCTTAAGGTGCGGAAATTGACGCTTTATAAGCTCAAGCAGGTAAGGGATGGTTACTGTGACGCTATCTACCCCAATACTGCTAATCCATTCAAGATGCTCTAGCAACTCTTGATGGGTATTCTCGTCCCACTCCATATTACTCATACTCGGAGCATTTAGGAGGTAATCAAATTTCAAACCTGCTGAATGAGCCTGTTCGATGTATTCATCCACTTGGTCTTTCGTCATGTAGGTGATATCAGGACCTGACCCCCCACTGCCTATCATTGAGGTAGGCAAGACGCCATATAGCTGCACATCATCTTCAAGCCTGCTCAATGGCGCTATGAGAGCTGGGTCCCAATTCGTTGGCACTAGTAACTGCATGCCACCCCAATATGCCACATAATGTTGATACACACCTGGACAAACACGCCCGCTTCTATACCTCCCTTCATGTTTGGCGGAAACGCACTATATATCGTAATGCGATGTATTATGGATATAAAGAAGTTTTTTGTCAATACCTTTTCGGGCTTAAAGGTGGAATAATAACTTGGGTAATGGGTATTATTCACTGGAAACAGGGTGCTGCCCGTGGGGTAAAGTAAATCAAGGTGGTAAAGAGGCGCCAGATTTCAGGTGGGGACTGAACTATATCTGTAGACAGAGTTCTAAGCCTTTGCTTTTGTGGATGGACCAGAGTGGGAGGTATCATTCTGCTTCTTGACAACATACGGCGCTTATTTACACATATTGGAATATTGGCCAAGATATCCCGGTAACAAAACCCTGTGGCATTGGATTAGCATAATGCACGAGCAACTGACTAGGGAAATGCTCCGCCGTCTATGGTGATGACTTGTCCTGTGATATAGCCGGCTCTCTCACTAGCTAGGAAAGCTATCAGCTCAGCCACATCCTCAGGTTGGCCGAGGCGTTGCAAAGGAATCATAGCCAGCATGCCCTCTCTTCTTTCCGGAGGCAATTTGTCCGTCATCTCGGTAACAATGAAACCCGGGGCCACAGCGTTGACAGTTATGTTACGTGAGCCAATTTCCCGGGCTACGCTCTTGGTAAAAGCGATTATTCCTCCTTTGGAAGCAGCGTAGTTGCTTTGCCCAACATTTCCTACTCTACCAACAACGGAGGAGATACTTATGATGCGTCCCCATTGCTGCTTCATCATATACTTCACAACAGACTTAGTGCATTGGTAGGCTCCACGTAAATTGGTGCTGATTACATCATCCCAAGCGCTATCAGACATTCTTAGGAGAAGGGTATCCCTGTTAATTCCAGCGTTGTTTACCAGAATATCAATCTTACCCCATTTGTCAATCACCTGTTCTACCATGGCTTTTACTGCTTCACCATCCCGGACATCAGCTTCAACCGCCATAGCCTCTCCTCCAGCATGCGTTATATTCTCCACCACGCTCTCAGCATCAGCCTTATTGGCAGCCTCGATTTCCACATAATTAACTGCCACCTTAGAACCGAGGCTGGAAAGCTTCAGTGCAATGGCTTGACCTATGCCTCGAGAGGCACCAGTTACGAGAGATACCTTTCCTTCTAATTCCATTATTAATCTTCCCTTCTAATTCCCTTATTGGCTTTCGACTATGAGTATAGTGTGCTGGTTGCTGGGTGTTGGAAACCTCTTATGCTTTTATCCGGAAGGGCGCTTAAGCACGAGACAGCAGTTTTCACCACCCAAACCAAAGCTGTTCGTTAAACACGCATTCACCTGTGCTTGGCGAGCTACGTTGGGGACATAATCCAGGTCACACTCTGGGTCAGGGGTCTCATAGTTTATGGTTGGGTGGATAATCCCTTTGTTCATGACTAGTATGGTGGCGATGGTTTCAATGGCGCCGGCAGCGGTGATGACATGACCAATCATGGACTTGGTGGAACTTATTGGGATTTTGTAGGCGTGTTCTCCGAAGACCATTTTGATAGCTTCGGTTTCACAGGAATCATTCAGCTTGGTGCTGGTGCCATGAGCATTGACATAATCAACCTCCTCAACCTTTACCCCGGCATTTTGTAGAGCAGTACGCATGGCACATGCCTCGGTTGCAGGAGTCGGAGCAGTCGAATCGTAGGCGTCGAAGGACCAGCCTACGCCGGCAACTTCAGCCAGAATAGGCGCACCTCGCCTCTTGGCGTGTTCATAACTTTCCAAAATAAGTAATCCAGACCCTTCGCCGTAAACAAAGCCATTGCGGTTAAGGTCAAAAGGTCGGCTAGCTTTGTCCGGGTCAGATTCATGGGTAAGAGCTCCCAAAATATCTATTCCAGCTATGCTAACTGGCTCCAGGCTGGCATCGGAACCCCCGGCTATCATGACATCAGCGTATCCCAGGCGTATGAAATTTGCGGCGGTGCCTATAGCATCGGTACCACTGGCACAGAGGCTATTTACACTGCTATTAGGGCCCTTAGCTCCCAGAAACATTCCCACCTGCATTGATGCTGCGCTGGGGCTTGATTTTGTGATGAAAAGTGGATCACCTCGCCTGGTTCCACCATTATTGAACCGTTCAACCCCTCTAACAATATAGCCGTTCTCTATCATGGTAGAAATGATAACGCCTACCCGCTCAGCATCCGTATTAGCTATGTCCAACCCAGCTGATTGTATGGCTTCTTTGGCTGCAGCGATGGCAAACTGAATAGTCCTTGAGGTACGGTCAACTACCTTTAAGTCCATATAATTTGCCGGATCAAAGCCATTGACCTCGGCATCCACTTTAACTCGGAAGCTGCTGGCATCAAAGCGGGTGATAGGTCTGATGGCTGACTTTCCTTTGGCTAATCCTTCCCAGAACTCATTCACACTTAAGCCCAAGGGATTAAGCGTGCCCATGCCGGTGACTACAACCCTTGGCATGTTTATCATGCCCCGAGAATTCCTTGATTTTTTAGGGACTCCAGCCGTGTCCATCATCATTCCTTTCCAGCGAGAGAGAACATCCCTATAGAGGTGCCACCATCAATAACAATTATCTGTCCTCTTATCATAAAGGCCTCTTCGCTGCACAAAAAAGCCACCACATTAGCGACATCTTCGGGAATTACTCCCCTTCCCGCTGGCGTTGCTTGACGGTTGTCTTTTACCAGCCCTTCTTTAAAATAGAACTTCAGTGCTTCCGTCTCCACAGCAGAAGCAGCTACAGCATTAACGCAAATGCCTTGAGGTGCCAGCTCTATTGCCAAGTAACGAGTCAATGCCTCCAAGGCAGCTTTGGAGACTCCAACGGCGGCATAATTGGGCAAGACAAAGGGTGAACCCAAGCTAGAGATGCTGACTATCTTACCATCCCTTCCATTCATTAGCTTGGCTGCCCTCTGGGCGCAGAGTAAAAGGGCTCTAGCGTTGATGTCCATAGTCCATTCCCAGGCCTTAACATCTATATCCATTATGGGCCGACCTACTCCTGAAGCCGCATTGTTTATCAGGATATCTAGGCAGCCAAACTTATTGTTAATCGTGTCAAACATTTCATCGATCTTTGCAGGGTCTCCCACATTAGCCCGGATAAGTTCAGCTTTCACTCCCAGAGCCTGGATTTCGTTAGCTGTTTGTTCTGCAGTATCGCGGTGGCGGAAAAAATTGACAATAATATCAGTACCTTGGGAAGCAAGTTTCAAAGCAATAGCCCGACCAATGCCTCGTCCACTGCCTGTGACTAAAGCCAGCTTCCCTTCAAGGGACATGGCTAGACTTTCTCCTTCTGTGCTATCTGATTTTCCACGTAGGAGACGAAGTCGCCGAAGTTCTGAAACTTCTGTGCTTCCTCATCGGGGATTTCGATCCCAAAGGTCTCTTCCACTGCTACCAATGCCTGCACGATATCCAGGGAATCTGCTTTAATCTCTTTGAATGTGCTTTCACGAGTAATAATGCTCTTATCGGTATGGGTAATCCTGGCCACGATTTCTCGTACCTGTTCTTCGGTATTCATAATTTGCCCCCTTGGTTAAATTTTGCTAATTCCGACTTCAAGCTTTCAACGCTCTCGGTTTTTACCGCTTTCTTGGCGCTTTCTATAGCATTAGCTATATGGGGTGCTCTGCTAGCTCCATGCGCTACCCTGACAACCCCATCGACGCCCCACAAAATGCCACCACCTCCCTGCTCAGTTTCACTGGACATCTTAGTTACTGGGAACAGTCTATTAAACAAAATTCTGGCTAGCATACCTGAAGGCGGATATTTTTTCAACTTTTGCTCTGTCCAATCCCTGGCATGAATCCCTATGCTTTCATAAAATTTCAAAAGCACATTGCCCACAAATCCGTCACAGACAATGACATTGGCTTTGCCGCTTAAGATATCGTTGCCTTCTACATTGCCAATAAAGTTCAACCCGCTATTTCTAAGAAGAGAATAAGCTTCCCGCACTGCTTCATTCCCCTTACTTTCTTCACTTCCAGTGCTTAGCAAAGCTATCTTTGGGTCAGAGATGTTGAGGAACTTCTTAGCGAAGACAGAGCCAGCGACTGCAAAAGTCAGAAATTGATGTGGCTTGCAATCAACATTAGCTCCGAAGTCTACCACCACGGTATTTGGTGCGAAGGTACCCAGAGAGCCAATGATTGCCGGGCGGCATATCCCATCCAACATGCCCATATGTTGAATGGCGCAAACTGCAACTGCTCCGCTGGGCCCAGCACTAACGAGAGCCTCTGCTTCGCCCGATTTTACCATCTTTGCCGCTATGGCTAAAGAGCAATTAGGCTTCCGTCGAATTGCTATAGTAGGCGACTCATCTTCCTTGATCACCTGGCTGGCTTCGGCAATGTGGATAGATGAATTGTTGGGGAATTTGTACTTGGATAATTCATTTTCCAGAATGTTTTTGGAGCCAACTAAGGTGATTTTGACATCGTTTTTTCGGGTGGCAAGGACTGCCCCTTTGACTATTTCCTCGGGGGCATAATCGCCACCCATAGCATCGACTGCCACCCTTACCTTGTTATTTTCAGTCATTTCTTATTCCTTATCGGTGGGCAGCTTGACTACTGCCTCCCCGGCGACTATTGTTTCACCCTTTTGATTACAGCACTCAAAACTGCAATTTGCATATGATACACTATCTTTCTGTTCAATGGAATCAATCTTACCATTAATGGTCATAGTATCTCCAGGACGTGCCGACTCCTTGAACTTTGCTGAAAGTTTACCTCCAGAAAGCCAGCTTTGGCCAAAAGCTAGACCCATCATCTCTGATACGTAAGCCAGGTTAAGCATACCATGAGCGATAGTGCCACCAAAAGGAGTCTTAGCAGCGAAAGACTCGTCTATATGGATGGGATTAAAATCACCTGATGCCTCAGCATAGAGATTAATCTTCTCCTGTGTTATATGCTTTACCACAGGGTCAAGGGCCTTACCTTGGTGAATTTCCGTGAGCATTTCTCCTTAACTGGGCAAGGCTAGAGTTGCCTTTCCTGATTGAACTTTTTCTTTACTTTGGTCAAAAATGTCTAGTTCCAATATTAACATACTCATTTTGCCACGGGTTATCTTTCGTGCCACCCTGGTGTGACACTCTATCGTGGTGCCAATGGGCAGCAGTTTGAAAAACTCTAACTCTTGTGAAGCATGTATGGCTATAGCTCCAGGCGGTAGAGAGAGAGACTCTGCCATAGCAGCTATGGAACAGGCTGTTACAGCCAGGGGGGGAACGAATCCGTCACCGGGGCTATCCACGGCTTGTAAATATTTAGATACGAGAGAGGCACTCATTTCATAGCTGGCAGGAGGGAATTCATAACCAGGTATTAGTTCCTCATAACTTGTAGTTTTGTCCTCCATTTGACCAGTCCTCAATGCCTCGGACTACTATGTATATAAAATTATACACTGACTGCGATGATTGTCAATAGCTCAATTCAAATGGGTGGAATTATACACTGACTGCGATGATTGTCAATATCCCCCCCCCTTGAATCGGTGGATATATTATCGAGGAATAATAGCTAAATTACATAAGGTGCAGCTTGGTTATTGTTTTCTCTCCCGCCGGGGGAGGGAGAATCAATATAGATTGCCTTATTGTGGCAAAAAAAAGAAGTGTTACCAATCATCTGAATGAGGGCGGCACTTGCTTTATCTTGCTTGATAGCTTATCATATTAGGCTGGCTTCTGTTTTGCGTGCAAGAAAGCAAGGAGAACAATTTGCAAGGCATTAAAGCAGTTGACATAAAGAACTACCCTAGTGAGGCAGAGAGAAGGTAATGTTTGGCACCAATGGGGATGGGCTGAAGCTCACCAAGGACTAATTTTTGTCCTTGGACTTGAAGGATGAGACCAGGAGAAGAGTCCTCCGGGAGAATGCTATCGAGTTTCTGGGTTAACAATAGAGATGAGGGGACTCATCTTTTAGGCATAAATTAAAAACAAAGGAGGGTAAAAATGGAAGACATCAAAGCGGTTGACATAATGAACTACCCTAGTGAGGCGGGGTTCGGGCATTATCTGTTTAATTTTGACGAGTATAAGATAATGGCTTTAACCACCTTCAAGAGCCAGTTTGGAGGAAAGGTGCCCACGGAGGAAGAGTACGACCAGATCAAAAAGGCTGGATTCATGGGCGGACACAGCAGCCCTGAGGAGCTGGTAAAGGGCATGGATGAAGCGGGATTCGAGTATGTTGTTATAGCTGATGTCAAGATGTGGTCCTACAGGCAGCACTTCCAGTTGATAGAAGACTACACCATTGATGTGGTCAACCAGTGTGTTCAGAGAGGAAAAGGCAGACTGATAGGAGGGGCAAGCTATAATCCCTTCCGTATTGATGAAAGTCTCCGAGATATTGAGAAGGCAGTCAAGGAATATGGCTTCAAGTATGTCTACTTCCACCCCATTACCTTCGGCATTGCCCCGAACGACAAGAAATGCTATCCCCTCTACGCCAAATGTGTCGAACTGGGCATACCAGTAGGCATGCAGGTGGGGCACTCAGCGGAAGTCTTGCCCAGCTGGGTGGGGCATCCCATGTACGTTGACGAAGTGGCCATAGACTTCCCCACCCTTAAAATCAACCTCTCCCACACCGGATACCCGTGGATTGATGAGTGGTGTTCCATGATATTCAGACATCCCAATGTCTATGGTGACATATCCGCCTACAACCCGGCGCACCTGAACCCTGCCACAGTCCAGTTTATGAACGGCGGGCGAGGTCGGGAGAAAGTCATGTTTGGCAGCAATACGTATGGTCTGAAGCTCACCAAGGACCAATTTTTATCCTTGGACATAAAGGATGAGACCAAGAGAAGAGTCCTCCGTGAGAATGCGCTCGAGTTCCTTGGTCTGAAATAGGAAAAAACTCCAGACAGAGATTAGTCTTTATTGCCGTTTTGGGAGTCTGCGCAAAGGCAGGCTCCCATTACTCAATAACTGACCTTTTGTTATAGAAGCATCATGAACGAATTC
>Ga0180431_10000508_pt1 | contig 56138 bp, 45 predicted proteins | sample SS_ome_11_FD_132459 | JGI IMG/M metagenome (GOLD analysis project Ga0180431, IMG submission 132459) | Hypersaline lake sediment archaeal communities from the Salton Sea, California, USA - SS_1_MS_1 metaG | ecosystem: Environmental > Aquatic > Non-marine Saline and Alkaline > Hypersaline >... | reverse complement strand
GGCTGAAATTGATGTATTGATGGATTGCGCTATGATAGCACCCGCTACAACTTGAATTCTGTCTCATTTGTAAAGAATTTCGGCCCTCAAGGAGTTCAGGTGACCGGCACTTGAACGCAGTTTAGGTGATGATGTTTGATGTTCTACCGCTGAGAAATCACATTGGGACGAAGTCTTTCAAGTGCCGGTCACCTCAGCAACGCCGGTGAGGGGTTTTTCTGCAGAACGCGGATAAACTGCATCCGGCGGATAAACTGCATCCGCGGGCCAAGAAACCTGGTTTCTGGGTAGGAGGCGTATGAATTTAGGTGAAGTTCTCTCAATCATTGACGGGAAAGTCATTTCTGAGGACGCTGACCTAGACGCAGAAGTGCAGATGGCGTGTGGGTCCGATTTGATGAGCGACGTGCTTGCCTTCACTCACGAAGGCACGCTGCTGATGACGGGACTGACGAATCCACAGGTAGTGCGCACGGCCGAGTTGGCTGGCATTGTGGCCATTGTCTTCGTGCGCGGCAAACTGCCACCGCCCGAGACTGTCGCGCTGGCCGAGGAAAAAGGCATCCCTCTCCTGGCCTCCAGATACACGATGTTTGAAACCTGCGGTCGGCTCTTTCAAGTCGGGCTGGCAAGCTGCGGTCTCTTTGAAATCACGCTGCGCCAGTGGCGCAGCACCTTTAAGGAGAATGCCAAGAGCTAGCCGCGGGTGAACCGACCGCGCGCCATCAGAATGGCGCCTTTGTAGGGATGATGGCTCCCGACCGGTCTGCCCCCGACCGTCTGCGGTCGGCACCGTCTGCGGTCGGCACCGTCTGCGGTCGGCACCGTCTGCGGTCGGCACCGTCTGCGGTCGGCGTCGGCGTCGTCCGCCCATAGAGGGTTGATGGAGTGGCAAACAGACAGGCCCAGGAAATCACTAAGCTCCAGGAACTGACCTATGAGCTTACTGTAGAGCAGGTGATGACATCTGATGTCATCACCATAGCTCCCAGTGACACGATGGCTCAGTTTCGTGAGGTTCTGCGCACCCATCGTATCGCCGGCACGCCAGTAGTGGCAGACGGGGACTTGGTGGGGATCGTCAGCATCGAGGATCTGATAGAGGCGCTGGCGACCGGAGAGCTGGATGCCACTGTGGGCGAGAAGATGTCATCGCCAGTGAAGACACTCTGTGCGGATGAACCGCTCGTGCATGCCGTTGATATGTTCGCCCGCTTCAATTTCGGACGCTTGCCGGTCGTGAACCATGATGGGCATCTGGTAGGTATCATCACCCATGGCGACATCGTGCACGGATTGCTCCGTAGGTTGGAGGTGGAATACCGTGCGGAAGAGATCCATCGGTATCGTGCTAGCCACATATTCGTGGACATCGTCGCCGATGAGGCTGCTCTGGTGGTCGGCTATCGTATCATAGGCAAAGACTTCGACCGGGCGGGGGAGGCCTCGAGTAGCCTCAAGACCACTTTGAGACGCCTCGGTTTTGATCCCCGTATCGTTCGCCGTATGGCCATCGCTACCTATGAGGCGGAGATGAACGTTGTCATCTATGCCGATGGGGGGGAACTCGTGGCTGAAGTACGGCCTGACCGTATCTGTGTGGTGCTCCTGGACAAAGGGCCCGGTATTCCTGACGTGGAGCTGGCTATGCAGCCGGGCTATTCGACAGCACCCCAGTGGGTACGTGATATGGGTTTTGGCGCTGGAATGGGCCTGGCCAACATCAAGTCCTGTACGGACAAGATGAAATTGGAATCTGCCGTCGGCGTGGGCACCAGGTTGGAGTTCATCATATACGTGGATGCGGACACTGATCGTACGTCCGAGCAAGCATAGCGAGGAGAGGTGGCAATGAAACTCAGGGACGTTGTCGATGCTGTCGCTTTCAAGGTTTGGACCGATCCGGGGAGGCTGGACGCTGAGGTCACAGGTGGATACGCTTCGGATCTTCTGAGTTGCGTGATGGCTAAGGCTCGCAGGGGCAATCTGTGGGTCACGCTGCAGTCTCATCCCAACATCGTTGCTGTGGCCTCTCTTCATGATCTGGCTGGCATTATCATCACAGAGGGGCGGAAGCCAGATCCCAAGACTATTGATAAGGCTGACGAAGAGGGCGTCTCTCTTATGACTACCGAGCAAACCACGTATTCGACTGTGGCCAGATTGGCCGAATTGGGTGTGACTGGAGTGGAATGAGACTAGCCGCTCCCGCGTTCCTGGATGTCGCTGATGCATGAGTTATCCATCACTGAGAGTCTCCTTGAGATTGCGTTGCGTCACGCTCGGAAAGCCGAAGCCCAGCGCATCATCCGGTTGAACCTCGTGATCGGTGAGCTGGCGAGTATAGTGGATGATTCGGTGCAGTTCTATTGGGATATCGTGAGCCGGGACACGATCGCTGAAGGAGCTGAGCTGCATTTTGAGCGTCTGCCGGCGACCCTGCGTTGCCTGAGTTGTGACCACGTGTTTCCCCTTGATGGTAGAGAGTATGCCTGTCCCGCGTGTGGTTCAGAGCGCGTCGTCGCTGCAGGGGGCGACGAGTTCCGCTTGGAGAGTATTGAGGTGGAGTAGAGGCGTTGGCCGTCCAACCAGGTCGCCATCGGAATGGCGCCTTTGTAGGGATGATGGTGCGCCATCGGAATGTCGCCTTTGTAGGGATGATGGTGTGCTATGAAACTGCAGACTAGGTTCAACCTGGGAATCATCATCATCTTCACGGTGTTGGCAGTCGGTATATCGGCTGTGAATGTGAATCACGTCAACAACAACACCATTCGAGAAGCTGAAGAGAGGGTGAGGATATACACGCGGGCTGCCTGGGAGATACACAGTGGCAGGATCGCGCGCATTCGTGCGGCGGCAGAAGTTCTGGCCCAGGACCAAAGCGTCATAGACTTGCTGCGGACGCAGCCGACCGCGGACGGTCGGAATCAAGCTCAACGTGATCTGGAGAATGAGCTGTTGTCCACTGCCTTCCGGGATCAGCTGGAGGCCATCCGCCAGGAGCAGGAAATGGACATCCTCAATCTGTTGACTCCGGATGGCACGGTCGTATTGCGAACGCGGTTTCCCTACAATAGAGGAGATAATCTGTCCGATGACCCGCTCGTGAAGCAGGTCGTCGTGACGCACCAGGGTAGCGCCGGCGACGATACTTGGTCACAGGAGCGGCTGGACATCGAAGGGCAGGGTTTGCTCGAGCGCTGTTTGTCGATTGGCAGAGAACCGACAGGTATGGTAGCCGGTGCGGCTGTGCCGGTCGTGGCGGATGGCCAAATGGTGGGCATAATTGTGATGGGGAGCCTGTTGAACGGTGCGGTCGAGGAGGTCGACAGAATACGGGACGCCGTTTTCGAAGATAAGTACTACGAGGGTAAGCCGGTAGGGACAGCGACCATCTTCATGGGAGACCTGAGGGTGTCGACCAACGTGCAGGATGCCGATGGCCGGCGAGCAGTAGGCACCCGCGTCTCAAGGGAGGTGGCTGAACAGGTGCTGGAGAGAGGCCTTTCCTGGACCGGCAGGGCCTTCGTGGTCGACACCTGGTATCTCTCACAGTATGATCCGATTAAGGACCCCGAGGGCAATATCATCGGGATGCTGTACGTCGGTGAGTTGGAACAAAAGTACCTGGATTTGCGTACCCGTACGCTGGCGGTCCATCTCTCTGTCATCGTCGCAGGCTTGATACTGGCGTTTGTATTGACCTACTTTGTGGTCAGGAGCATTCTGGGGCCCATTGGAAGGCTTTCCGAGGCCACTCGTTTTGTTTCCAGCGGGGATCTGACGCATCGGGTGGTGGTTAGGGGCCGAGATGAAGTCAGTGAACTGTCCGCTTCCTTCAACCTTATGGCGGGGCAACTGGCGAAACAGCGACAGGAGATCGAGCGCAATCAGCAAGAGTTGAGAGACCTGAACGATGAGTTGAGAACGATCAACAGGAATTACATGGATATGCTGGGTTTTGTCTCCCACGAGCTCAAGAACCCGTTGACGTCTGCCATGATGAGTCTGTACACGGTGAAGGACGGATACCTGGGAGATGTGACCCCTGCTCAGAAAAGGAGCCTGGAGTCCGTGGCTAAAAGCCTGGACTACTTCCAGGACATGGTCAGGAATTACCTGGACCTTTCCCGTTTGGAGAAAGGTGAGTTGGAGGTAAGGAAAGCTCAGGTTTCTCTACTTGCTGATGTAGTCGCGCCAGCGCTTGATGGATTGGAGCGTGGGATACAGGAGAGGGGGATGGTGGTGGAGAACCACATCCCTGAGGATATGATCGTGGATGCAGACGGCAATCTGTTGAGGATCGTTTACGACAATCTGCTCTCCAATGCGATCAAGTACGGCCGAGAGGGGGGCGCGATTGTGCTTGGTGCCCAACAGGATGATGGCCGAGTGGTCTTGAGCGTTCGCAACGACAGCGAGGGTATCCCGCCGGAACAGATGTCTCGGCTGTTCAAGAAGTTCAGCCGTCTGGACAGCCCTGAATACGCGAGCAAGAAAGGGACGGGTCTGGGGTTGTACATCTGCAGAGAAACCGTCGAAAAGCATGGAGGGGAAATATGGGTTGAGTCCGAAATGGGGAAGTGGGTCGAGTTTAGCTTCACGTTACCGCGCCATCGGAATGGCGCCTTTGAAGTGTGAATGTGCGCTATCGGAATGGCGCCTTTGAAGTGTGAATGTGCGCCATCGGAATGGCGCCTTTGAAGTGTGAGTGTGCGCCATCGGAATGGCGCCTTTGAAGTGTGAATGTGCGCCATCGGAATGGCGCCTTTGTAGGATGATGGTGCGCTAGAAATCAAGGAGGCCATACAATGTCTGAGAAGCAACACATTCTGGTCATTGATGATGATGTCCAAGTCGTTGACTCGCTAGAGACGCTGCTGCAGAGCGCGGGGTATCAAACCTCTCATGCGTACCAGGTTGAGAAGGGCAGGGAGCTGGCCAAGGAGCTGAAGCCGGACTTGATCTTGCTGGACGTGATGTTCGCTGGCCCGCCAGGGCCGGACGGTATTGAGTTCTCGGTTCAGCTTCACGAGGACCGCGGTCTTAGGGACACGCCGGTCATCATTCTTTCTGGGGTGAAGAAGGTGGAGGATTTCCCCTATGAGTACGCACCGGACCCGACCTGGATGCCGGTCAAGGCCTTTCTGGAGAAGCCCATCAAGCCGGAAAAGCTGCTGGCCGAGATTGAAGCGGTCCTGGGTCCGCATGAGTAAGTGTTCGGGGTCTTGTAGCGGAGTTGGAGGCGGCGCGGACGCGGATATCATGCCGGCAAGATGCCGGCGGTCCGTTGGGCGTGCGTCCGGCGGACGTTGACCGTGCGTCCGTTGCTAAGTTGATTTTGGTGAGGAGGTTATATGATGTCTGAGGGACAACACATTCTGGTCATCGACGATGACGTCCAGCTCGTGGACTCGGTGGAGACGCTGTTGGAGAGTGTGGGGTATAGCGTCTCTCACGCGTATCAGGCCGAGAGTGGAATGGAGATGGCCAGGGAGACGAAGCCAGACTTGATCCTGCTGGACGTGATGTTCGCCGGCCCACCGGGACCGGACGGCATTGAGCTCTCCAGGCAGTTCCATCAGGATCCCGATCTTAAGGGCATTCCGATCCTCATCCTCTCGGGGGTGAGGAAGGTGCTTGATCTGCACTTCAAGATCAGCCCTGATGAAACCTGGATGCCGGTAAAGGCCTTTCTTGAGAAGCCCGTCAAGCCGGACAAGCTACTGGCCGAGATTGAGAAAGTCCTGGGACCACGGGATTGAGCGGATGCAGACATCCGCCTCTAGAGAGGAGATTGAGCGGATGCGGACATCCGCCTTCAGGGGGGATTGAGCATCGCGGAGCAAGCCAAAGCCGACGCAGCCAACGTCGACCGCGGACGGTGCCGACCGCGGACGGTCGGGGGCAGACAGTCGGGACCAACGTCCGCTGAAGACCAGCGGGGACGGAGCTAGGTGCCTTCCTCTACGATAGAGGGATTGTTCGACAGTCTGCTGCACGTGGGCAAGCGCGGGTGTCGCGAGCGTTGGCAACAACCTCAAGATATGCTATACTTTCGTCTTGCTAATGGTGCGCCATCAGAATGTCGCCTTTGTAAGGATGATGGTGCGCCATCAGAATGTCGCCTTTGTAAGGATGATTGGGGTGGGGCTTCTCTCCGAGGAGCACCACCGATTGTGCGCCATCGGAATGGCGCCTTTGTAGGATTGTGCGCCATCGGAATGGCGCCTTTGTAGGATTGTTGTCTTCCGTTTGGACGGGAGTTGCGGACGCACGGTCGATGTCCGCAATGCCCGCCGTATGGCCACTAGAGGACTGTGAGGAGAATAATATGGCCCAAAGTATACTTGATAAGGAGGCAGTAGGCCCACTGGTCAGTGCGCTGATGGCCGATTACCAGGTTGTTGGACCACAGGCCAAAGGACCTAAGTTTGCCTTTGACCCCATCGCTGAACCGGCTCAACTGCGTCTTGACTACAACACGACTATTCTGCCGCCAAAGAAGGTGCTGCAGCCCCCAGAGGAGCGGCTGGCGACCTTCAAGCTCGGCGATGAGCCACGGGTGGAGCCAGCGAACGAAGCTGGTCCGACGGTACTCTTGGGGGTTCACACGTGCGACCTGCACGCTATCCGGTTGCTGGACAAGGTGTTCTCTCAAGACTATCCTGATGCTCACTATCTGGAACGGCGTCGCCAGACTGTGATCATTAGCCTGGAGTGCCTGGAACCCTGTGACGAATACTCCTTCTGCCGGAGCATGGGCACGCTGTCCGCTGACGAGGGGTACGATCTGCACCTCACCGACCTGGGGTCGGCTTACCTCGTGGACGTGGGAACCGAAGTGGGCGAGGAACTCCTGTCTCGCTACGGGAGCGCTCGTGAAGCCACTGATGCGGACTACGCCCGGTACAACGATGTGCTCAGCGCCAAGTGGCCTCGTTTCAGCTACCCTCTGAAATTCAATGCGGCCGAGTTGCCAGGCATGCTGGCCGCTGCTTATGAGCACCCGCTGTGGAATGAACTTGGAGAGCGCTGTCTGGCCTGCGGGTCTTGCACCAACGTCTGCCCTACCTGTTACTGTTTCAACGTCTTCGACGAAGTAGATATGGCACTGACAGAGGGCGAAAGGCGTCGCCGCTGGGATTCATGCCAGTTGGACGAATTCGCCAGCGTGGCCGGAGGGGAGAACTTCCGGGAGGGTCGCGCGGCCCGGCAGCGTCATCGCTTCATGCGCAAGGGGAAATACATCTACGAGAAGTTTGGTGAGCTGGGCTGCGTGGGTTGTGGCCGCTGTGTCCGAACCTGCGTGGCGAGCATCAGCATCGTCGAGGGCTGGAACGCGATCCACGAGACGGTGGTAGGAGGGAACGAATAATGACAGCATCCATCTATGCGCCTGAGATGGCGTCTCTGGTCAGTGTGAGGCAGATAACTGAGACGGAGAAACTGTTCACCATCGAGTTGCCGGATGGACGCAACTTGGGTCACGACCCGGGACAATTCGTGATGGTCTCTGTGCTGGGTGTGGGCGAGGCTCCGATTTCTATTACGTCGTCGCCAAGCCGCTCCAACGGTACGTTCGAGCTTTGTGTGCGCCGTGTGGGCGACGTGACGAACGCAATGCACGCCATGGAGCCGGGGGATAAGTTGGGCATCCGTGGGCCTTTCGGCCATGGCTTTCCCATGGAGAAGATGCGCGGCAAGGACATGCTCTTCGCCCCGGGAGGGCTAGGGCTGGCGCCGCTGCGTTCGCTGATCAACCAGGTGCTGGACGAGCGAGGGTCTTTCGGCGAAGTGAAGATTGTCTATGGAGCCAAGCGACCGGCAGAGCTCCTCTTCTTCGACGAACTGGAGGATTGGGCCGTCTGCGGGGACGTCGAGTGTCACTACACGGTGGACTGTTTGGATGAGACGTGGGGAGGAAGTGATGCGTTCACGTGTAGCGAGGGCGTGATCACGACTCTCTTCCCTGACGTCACCGTGGATCCGCTCAACACGATCGCTGTCACCTGTGGGCCGCCGGTCATGTACCGCTTCGTGCTGATGGAGTTTCTGAACAAGGGTATTCCAGAGACACAGATCTACCTGTCTCTGGAGCGGCGGATGAAGTGCGGTGTGGGGAAGTGTGGGCACTGTCAGATCAATGGTCTGTACTGCTGTCAGGATGGCCCGGTCTTCAATTACGCTGACGTGAAGGGCGTCGAGGAGGCACTGTAATGAGCCAAAACGGGAAGCCAAAAGTTGCTTTTTTTGACTTTGCATGCTGTGAGGGATGCCAGCTCACGGTCGTTGACTCTCTCCAGACGCACCTGGATCTGCTCGACGCTGTTGAGATCGTGCAGTTTCGCGAAGCGATGACCGAGAAGGGGGAAGACTACCAGATCGCGTTCATCGAGGGTTCCTGCACCCGCCGTTCCGACGAGGAGCGGCTGAGGAAGATTCGCGAACAGGCCGATATCGTGGTCGCGCTGGGAGCCTGTGCCGATCTGGGAGGCGTCAACGCACTCAAGAACCTACACCCGCTTGACGACGTCCGTCGCTGGGTCTACGGCGATAAGGCGGATTGGTATGAGACGTATGAAGCGCGGCCCATCAGCGCTGTGATCCAGGTGGACGCCGTGCTTCCTGGTTGCCCGATTGACCGGGAGGAGTTCGTCAGAGTGGTGAAGGCGCTGCTTCTGGGCAAGAAGCCGCCGGTCCCTGACTATCCCGTCTGTGTGGAATGCAAGCTGAAGGAAAACGTATGCCTGTTCCAGGTCGGCAAGTTCTGCCTGGGCCCAGTCACGCGGGCTGGCTGTGGAGCCATTTGTCCGAGCTACGGTGACGGCTGCGAGGGGTGCCGAGGGCTCATCTCCAACCCCAATGAGAACGCGATGAAGGATGTGTTGGCCGAAGCCGGACTGACCGTGGACGAAGTACTGTCTCGCTTCACGATGTTCAACGCCTATCAGGTGCAAGGGCAAGCGGACGTTGGTCGTGCGTCCGTGGCTGAAGAGGGGGGAAAATGAGCACGCGGACATTGGTCAAGCGCCCGATGAAGATTGACGTACATCACGTGACCCGTGTTGAGGGGCATGGCAACATCGTTTTGGATGCCCAGAATGGCGAGATCAAGGAATGCCGCTTTGAGGTTGTTGAGGCCCCTCGTTTCTTCGAGGCGTTCGTGCGTGGCCGGCCTTACTACGAACTTAGCCACATCACCTCACGCATCTGCGGTATCTGCAGCGTGGGTCACGCCACCGCCAGCCTCCGTGCCACCGAGAAGGCGCTGGGGGTGGAGCCTTCGGAGCAGACGGTGCTGCTGCGCAAACTCAACTTCCACGGCGAGATGATTGACAGCCACGTCCTCCATACCTACTACCTGGTGGCCCCCGACTTCCTCGGCGTTGGCTCTGTGATCCCACTGGTGGATACGCATCGCCCCGTGGTGGAACGGGCGCTGAAGATCAAGAAGCTCTCAGGAGACCTGTGCGCGATGATCGGCGGACGGCACACCCATCCCTGTGCTATGGCGGTCGGTGGCTTCACGCATCTGCCGACCGAGGCTGAGCTGAGGGATATGCAAGCGCGTTTCGTGGATGCCCGCGCTGATATGGACGAGACAGTGGCGCTGTTCGCTACCCTTCCTTGGCCGGAGTTCGAGCGGGAGACGGAATACGTCTCCCTCAAGAAGGATGACGAGTACGCCTTCATTGACGGCACTGTCGTCACGTCCGATGGTTTCTCCTATCCCATCGAGGAATACAGAGAGGTGACCAACGAGGAGTGTGTGCCTTTCTCCACGGCCAAGTGGACGCATCACAACCGAGATTCCTACATGGTGGGCGCATTGGCGCGTGTGAACAACAACTTCGATCAACTCCACCCACGCGCCAAGGACGCAGCGGCCAAGCTGGCTCTGAAGCCGATCGCGACCAATCCTTTCCTCAACTCCGCCGCTCAAGTGGTGGAGATGGTCCATTGTATCGAGGACGGTATCGAGATCATTGACGAGTTGCTCACTCGCGGCGTCCAGCCCGAGGAACCCCCAGACGTGGAACTGGAAGCGGGGGAGGGGGTCGGTTCGTGTGACGTGCCCCGGGGCATCCTCTTTCACAACTACGTCTATGACGAGGATGGCACCTGTGTCAAGGCAAACTGCATTATCCCGACGAACCAGAACTTGGCCAATCTGAATGCAGACATGCGGGAGTTCGTGCCTCAAATCATGGACCGCCCGCAGGAGGAGGTCCGCCATCTGCTAGAGATGTTGGTGCGGGCCTATGATCCGTGTATCTCCTGCTCGGCCCACTTCCTGACCGTTGAGTTTGTATGAGTGACGGGCGAGAGGCGAATGGCGAGCCCGCGGACCTTGCGGACGTCGCGGACGTTGACCGTGCGTCCGCTTGTGCATCCGCAAGTGTGTCCAGGGGTTCGCCGTTCGCGCGGATGCGGACATCCGCCTTCAGGGGGGATTGAGCGGATGCGGACATCCGTGGTCATTGGTCTGGGCAACCCTCTGCGCGGCGACGATGGGGTTGGCCCACGGGTCGTGGCGGAGCTCAATCGCCGCGGACTGCCAGAGGGTGTGGAAGCACTCGACATGGGGACCGGGGGACTGGACCTCATGCGGGTGCTGGAAGGGCAGCATCGGGTGGTGATCGTTGATGCTGCCGACATTGGACAAGAGCCGGGCCAGTTTGTCCGCTTCACGCTGGATCAGGCCCGGCTGGTTTATGGGGCAGACCGCCTCTCCTTCCACCATGCTGGCCTGGGTGAGGTCCTGGCGCTGACCAATGCGCTGGGGCGGGACCTGCCGGAGATGGTGGTTTTCGGTGTCCAACCAGCCGAAATCGGCTGGGGGGAGGGACTGAGTCCCCTGGTGGAGGCCGGGCTTCCAACACTGACTGCTGCAGTGCTTGAAGAGACAGAGCGAACGACGACAGGAGAAGATTGAATGGATGTGGCAAACGGCGACGCAATTGATCTTTCCTTGATGGATCCGGTCTTCGAGAAGTACAGGGGACAACAGGGCGCCTTGATCCCTGTTCTGCAGAAGGCGCAAGGCACCTATGGCTACCTGCCGCCCGAAGTCATGCGATTGATCGCCAGCCGGATGAGTGTCGCGCTAAGCAAGGTTTACGGTGTGGCGACTTTCTACTCTCAGTTCTATCTGGAGCGCAGGGGTAAGCATATCTTGCATCTGTGTAACGGAACGGCTTGTCACGTCAAGGGGGCACCTGCCCTGGTGGCTGCCATCACGGAGGAGTACGGCATCAGCCCCGGGGAGACGACGGCCGATGGAGAGCTGACGATGGAGATTGTTTACTGCCTGGGCTCGTGTGCTTTGGCCCCTGTGGCGGTCCTGGATGGCCAGGTGATGGGAGGGGTCCGTCGGGATGCGCTGTTGAAGCGGGTGAGCAAGTGTATGGAGAATGGAAAGAGTGTCCCTGAGGTGGCGGATAGAACTGCATCCGGCGGATAGACTGCATTCCCTCCCGGATGGCGGGTATGGAAACCCGCCCTACGGTGGCGGATAAACTGCATCCGTAGGATGGCGTTAATCTGTCGTTTATCGAGAGATCATGCGGATAGAACTGCATCCGGCGGATAGACTGCATCCGGCGGACTTTGCTCGGAGGAGGGAGTTATGCCCAGACTCGAAAGCGCTGATGAGCTGAGAAGGCTTCGCGAAGCTGCTCAGCAGGATCTCAAGATTCGCGTTGGCACTGGAACTCGGATCATCGTCGGGATGGCAACGTGCGGTATCGCTGCCGGTGCCCAGGAGACGAAGCAAGCCATCGTGGAAGAGTTGGAGAAACTTGGGATTGACGCCGACGTGACCAGCGTCGGTTGCATCGGGATGTGCTCCAAGGAGCCATTGGTGGACATCCAACAGGCGGGTCGCCCGCGTGTCACCTATTGTAACGTCCATCCTGACATGGTACCGCGCCTGATCGAGGAACACCTGGGCAAAGGTCACGTGGTCCAGGAGTGGGTGATGGGGCGCGTGCCCGACCTTGGCATCGGTCAATAGGACGGCGGTTTTTGAGGAGGTAATGATGGCCGAAGGATCGTACCGGGCCAACGTGTTGGTCTGCGGAGGCACCAATGGTGCGCCATCAGAATGGCGCCTTTGTAGGGATGATGGTGAGGCTTCAGGCGTTGCCGAAGTCTACCAGGCACTGGTAGCGGAGCTCCAGCACCGGGAGCTGGACAACGAGATAGAGGTGGCTCGCGCCAAGAGCCGTGGGTTCTGTACGATGGAGCCAGTAGTAATCATCTATCCCGAGGGGATCCTGTACTGCCAGGTGCACGCCGATGATGTTCCGTCACTGGTGGAAGAGACATTGGTCAACGGGCGCGTGGTGGAACGGCTGAAGTACGAGGAACCGGAGGACTACGGCGAAGTACCGTTTTACGACGAGATTCCTTTCTACAGCAAGCAGAAGCGCATCACGTTGCGTAACTGTGGACTCATCGACCCTGAGAACATTGAGGAGTACATCGTTCGTGGTGGGTATGAGGCGCTCGCCAAGGTCATCACCTCGATGTCCTCGGAGGACGTGATTGATGAGGTGAAGCGTTCCGGCTTGCGAGGCCGGGGAGGGGCCGGTTTCTTGACCGGTTTGAAGTGGGAGTTCACCGCCCGCGCGCCGGGCGACGTCAAGTACGTGGTCTGCAATGCCGACGAGGGCGACCCTGGCGCGTTTATGGACCGCTCTGTCATTGAGGGGGATCCTCATAGTGTGTTGGAGGGGATGATCATCTGCGGCTACGCTGTGGGTGCGCGGGAGGGATATATCTATTGCCGGGCGGAGTACCCCCTGGCCATCAGGCGACTTGAGGTTGCCATCGCCCAAGCTGAAGCGTACGGGCTATTGGGAGAGCACATCCTGGGCAGTGATTTCTGCTTCCACTTGCACATAAAGGAGGGAGCCGGTGCCTTTGTGTGCGGCGAGGAGACGGCACTGCTGGCTTCCATCGAGGGACGGCGTGGTGAACCGCGTCCCCGCCCGCCCTTCCCTGCCGTGCGTGGGCTGTGGGACAAGCCGACCAATCTCAACAACGTCAAGAGCTACGCCAACGTTCCCCAGATTATCCTCAACGGAGCTGATTGGTTTGCCGGCATCGGCACGCGACGTTCCAAGGGCACGGCGATTTTCGCTCTGACCGGCAAGGTGAACAACACGGGCCTGGTGGAAGTGCCGATGGGCATCACTTTGCGAGAGATCATTTATGACATCGGTGGCGGGATCCCCGACGGGAAGGCGTTCAAGGCCGTTCAGACGGGGGGGCCACTGGGCGGGTGTCTGCCGGCTGAGCATCTGGACGTGCCAGTGGACTTTGACTCACTCAAAGAACTCGGCGCGGTGATGGGTTCCGGCGGGATGATTGTGGTGGACGAGGATACCTGCATGGTGGAGCTCGCCAAGTTCTTCCTCACTTTCGCAGCTGCGGAGAGCTGCGGCAAGTGCGTTCCCTACCGTATGGGGGGGAGGCGCATGTTGGAGGTGCTTACCCGCATCGTCGAGGGCGAGGGTAAGCTGGAAGATCTGGATACGATCCGCGAGATCGCCGCCGGAATGGAGACCGGTTCTTTGTGCGCCCTGGGGCAACTGACGCCAGGACCGGTAATGGCAGCACTGCGCTATTTTGAGGACGAGTTCCGTGCCCACATCGTGGACCATTGCTGTCCAGCACTCGAGTGTCAGGCGTTCCTCTCGTACTATGTGCGTCCTGACAAATGTCAGGGGTGTGGTATTTGCGCGCGGGCTTGCCCTGCCGAAGCGATATCAGGTGGCAAGCGGATGATCCACGTCATTGACCAGAGCAAGTGTATCAAGTGCGGAAACTGCCTTGCTGTGTGTCCCTCGCGTTTCAGTGCCGTGACCAAGGTCTCGGGGGACAGCATTGAGGTTCCTGCAGAACCTGTCCCTGTGGGCGAGTGGCATGAGTAAGGAGCGCCATCGGAATGACGCCTTTCTGAGTGCGGATAGACTGCATCCCCTCCCGGATGGCGGGTATGGAAACCCGCCCTACGGTGTAAGGAGCGCCATCGGGAAGATAAAGGAGACAACACGACGATGAATGCGGATAAACTGCATCCGGCGGTGAATGTCATCATCAACGGTCAGGAAGTCCAAGCCCGGGCCGGGCAGACGGTCTTGGAGGCAGCGGCATCGGTTGGCATCAAGATTCCGGCACTGTGTCATCATCCGGCGCTGAAACCCATTGGCGCGTGCCGGGTGTGCCTGGTGGAAGTGGCTCGGCAGAGAACGCTACAGCCTGCCTGTACCTTTCAGGTCACAGAGGGGATGGAGATTCTGACCCATTCGCCGAAGGTGGAAGAGGCCCGGCGCTTTGTACTGGAGTTGCTACTCTCCGATCACCCGTTGGACTGCATGACCTGTGAACGGGCCGGCAACTGTGAGCTGCAGGATCTGGCCTACGAATACGGCATCAAGCAGACGCGCTTCCCAGGCGAGGAGCACAAGTACCCTATCGACGACTCTAATCCCTTCTACGTGCGCGACTACGATAAGTGCATCCTCTGCCGGCGCTGCGTCCGCGCTTGCGAAGAGATCAACGGCGTGGAGGCGATCAGCGTCGTCCAGCGTGGGTTTGAGAGCAAGATCGGCACGGCCTTCGATGGCCCGATGCAGGACAGCGTGTGTGAATTCTGCGGTATGTGCGTGGAAGTCTGCCCAACGGGGGCTCTGGTGCCTAAACTGCGTCAGCGGCAGGGACGTCCCTGGGAGTTCACCAAGGTGGCGACCACGTGTGGCTACTGTGGGGTGGGTTGCCAGTTCTATTTGAACGTCAAGGATGGGCGTATCGTCGAGGTGACCTCTAAGTGGAATGCACCGGCCAATCACGGCTGGCTGTGCGTCAAGGGGCGCTTTGGATGGGACTATGTCCATCACCCCGACCGCCTGACCAAGCCGCTGATCCGTCGGAACAAGGGTGGCGAGCTTGAGGAGGCGACGTGGGACGAGGCGCTCGACTTCGTGGCGAAGCGGCTCGGTGGGATCAGGGACGAGCATGGACCTGCCTCGGTTGGCGCTCTATCGTCTGCCAAGTGCACCAACGAGGAGAACTACGTGGTGCAGAAGTTCACGCGGGCGGTGTTGGGAACGAACAACGTGGACCATTGTGCGCGCCTCTGACACAGTGTCACCGTGACCGGTCTGGTCACAGCATTTGGCTCTGGGGCGATGACCAATTCCTTCGACGACATCGCCAACGACGCGCAGGTCTACTTCATCATCGGTTCCAACACGACGGAGAATCACCCGGTCTTGGGGATGCGCATCCGGCAGGCTGTGAAGCAGCGTGGTGCCAAGCTGATCGTCTGCGACCCTCGTGCTATCCCCATCACCGACTTCGCCACCCTGCACATCCGTCAGAAGCCGGGCACCGATATCGCGCTGCTCAATGGGATCATGCACGTCCTCATCGCGGAGGACTCTTGCGACAAGGCGTTCATCGAGGAGCGCACCGAGGGATTCGAGGAGCTGAAGGCCACGGTGATGGGCTATCCGCCGGAGCGGGCGGCGGAGATATGCGGCATCACACCTGAGGAGATCGTCGAGGCCGCGCATATACTGGCCGAGAATCGCCCGGGCGCGCTGCTCTATGCCATGGGCATCACCCAGCATACGACCGGCCACCAGAACGTGCTCTCCTGCGCCAACTTGCAGATGCTCCTGGGCAACATGGGAATCCCCGGAGGGGGCGTCAACCCGCTCCGCGGTCAGAACAACGTCCAGGGCGCGTGCGATATGGGCGCTTTGCCCAACGTCTTCCCGGGCTATCAGAAGGTCACAGCGGACGAGGTGGTGCACAAGTTCGGGCAGGCCTGGGATGTGAGCGGCATGGACAACCAGGTCGGGCTGACGGTGATGGAGATGATGAACGGTGCCGAGGCGGGCACTTTCAAGGCACTGTACGTCATGGGGGAGAACCCCCTGGTCTCCGATCCGGACGTCAATCACGTCGAGCGCTGCCTGCGCAGCTTGGACCTCCTGGTCGTGCAGGATATTTTCCTCACCGAGACGGCTGCCCTGGCCGACGTAGTGCTTCCCAGCGTCAGTTGGGCCGAGAAGCTGGGCACGTTCACCAACTCTGAGCGTCGGGTTCAGTTCGTGCGTCCGGCGGTGCCAGCCCCGGGCGAGGCCAAGCCGGACTGGTGGATCTTCGGCGAGATCGCCCGACGCATGGGCTACGATGGATTGACTTACGACTCGCCTCGCGAGATCATGGATGAGATCGCGAGGCTGACGCCTATCTACGGAGGGATGGACTTCGACCGCATCGGTGACAAGGGCCTGCAGTGGCCGTGCCCCGATAAGGAACACCTGGGTACGCCCATCCTGCACGTGGGGAGGTTCAGCCGTGGGATGGGGCACCTCAGCGCCGTAGACTGGCAGGCGCCGGCCGAACAACCCGATGAGCAGTATCCGTTCATCTTCACCACCGGCCGTGTGTTGTATCACTTCCACACCGGATCCATGACCCGGCGTTCCGAAGGGCTCGATACCATCTATCCAGAGGCGCTGGTGGAGATCAACACGCGGGATGCTGCCGATCTGGGCGTCTCCGACGGGGACGTGGTGAAGGTGGCGTCGCGACGTGGTGAGATCCAGGCCAAGGCTTTAGTCAGCGCCAGGACTGAGCCCGGCGTTGTCTTCATGGCCTGGCACTTCGCCGAGGCTGCGGCTAACAAATTGACCATCGCTGCCTTGGATCCCACCGGGAAGATCCCCGAGTTAAAGGTCTGCGCGGTCAGAGTGGAAGCGGTGTAGTCCACGTGGGGAGAAGGTGCGCGTCCGCCTTCAGGTGGGGATTGAGAGGGGGTTCATCCCCTTGAGCCCTCAAGATGCGGCCCTCGTGGGACGCGCAGAGCTCCGGTTGGATCTGGGCGAGTGGGGACAGTGCGGCGGTGGGATGTGCTTCTTCGAAGACACGTCTGCGCGTGGAATGAGCGGTATGTTTGGCGCATACACATTGGATACACGATGTGCAAGGAGTAGTAGCATGGCCAAGATCCTCGTGGTAGATGACGATCCTGATTTTGTCGAGTTTGCACGGATTGTGCTTGAAAGTGGGGGACACACCATTGTCAGCGCTGGGGGAGGAGGCGAGGCGCTGGATATGATCGCCATGGATACGCCAGATCTGATTGTCTTGGACGTGATGATGGACAGTATTCTGGACGGCCTCTCGGTTGCGCGGGAGTTGGGCGAGCGTTCTGACTACAGAGATGTTCCCATCATTATGGTGACCTCTATCGCCAACACTGACTACGCAGAGTTGTTCCCGACCGATGAGTACATCCACCTGGACAGTTTTCACACCAAGCCAATCAAGCCCGAACGGCTGATCGAGGAAGTGAACAGATTGCTTGGGTAGCGTTTTCAGGTCAGGTGGGACGCACTTCAGAAAGTGCATCCCACCTATGCTTGCGCGTCGCTGTCTCTTGGTAGCACCACGGTGAAGGTGCTGCCCTTGCCCACCGTGGACTGCACGTCGATTTGCCCCTGGTAGGTCTCGACAATCTGCTTGACAAGAGGCAGCCCAAGGCCGGTTCCCATCTCCGAAACCGCCTTGGCTGCTTTGGTGCGGTAGAAATCCTCAAAAACCCGCGTGAGTTCCTCGGGGGCGATACCTATGCCGGTGTCGCTCACGTAAGTGATGATTTGATCGTCTTGTACCTCCATCGTTACGGTCACGGCGTCGCCTTCGTTGGTGTATTTGACGGCATTGCTCACCAGGTTCATCCACAGTTGCTTGATGTGCTTGGGGTCGGCCAAGATGGTGGGAGCCGTTTTTGGAACAGAGGCGATGAACACGATTCTCTTCTCTCGGACCTGGCTGTTCATCAGTTCGCAAACCTCGTGGAGTAGCTTCGCCGGGTCGACGGGTCCACGCTTGACTGCAAGATCTGGGTTCTGCAGGTGGGCCAGATCCAGCAAGTCGCCGATCAGCTCCAACTGTGCGGAAGCGCGCCGCTCGGCGCGTGCCAGGTACTCCTGCTGTTCCTCGACGGGAATGTATCCGTCCAGAATCAATCGGAGGTAGCTCTGCATAGCGGCGACCGGGGCACGCAACTCGTGGGCTACAGTGCGAACGCAGTCGGACTTGATGCGATTCAATTGCTCCAGTTCGCGGGTGCGTTGCTCCAGGGCCTCTCGTTCCAGTTCTGCATTGCGTCGCTCCAGGGCCTCCTTTTCGGCCTCTACCTGTGCCAGCCGACGTGCTTCCAAAGAGAGTCGCCTCTTCTCCAACCCCTGGTTAACGGCCAAGAGGAGCGTGCTGGCCTGAAAGGGCTTGGCGATGAAGTCGTAGGCTCCTTCTTTGATGGCCTGGACGGCCAGCTCGATGGTGGCATAGCCGGTGATCATGATACACACTATGTCGGGGTCGAGCCCGACTGCCCGCTTCAGCAGTTCCATGCCGTTGATGTCTGGCATCATGATGTCCAATAGCACCAGACCGAATCGCCCCGATTGGATCTCCTGCCACCCTTCCTCTCCCGAGGCGGCCGCGACAACCTCAAGCCCTGCACGGGTCAACACCCGGCGGCACCCTTCGCGCATGCCGAGTTCATCATCTACCACGAGAATGGCGGCGGACGCAGCCGGCGTAGACCGCGGACGGTGCCGACCTTGGTCGGTCGGGGGCAGACGGTTGGAGTCAATGTCCGCGGTTGCGGGGCGAGTTGTCTCCTCGTTGCGCACGGGATCCTGTTCCATACTTACACCTCTGGAGTTGTCACTGTTTCTTCGAAGGGAGATGTTTGCTTGTCGCGCTTGGCCGGGTGTATGGGCAGTGTTATCGTGAAGGTGGTGCCTTCACCTACCTTGCTCTTGACCTGGATTGTCCCTTGGTGCATTTTGACAATGCCATACGCGATGGACAGGCCCAGGCCGGTGCCTTGTCCCAGCGGTTTAGTCGAGAAGAAGGGGCTAAAAACCTGTTTGATGTCTTCCGCCGGAATACCACAGCCGGTGTCTTGTACGTGCATGATCACTGATTGCCTGTCCGGCGATGGATCGGCCTGAATGGTAAGTGTGCCTCCCTCAGGCATAGCGTCGGCGGCGTTATCCATGAGGTTGGCAAACACGTTCGACAATTGAACTGAATCGGCCTCGAGCTGGGGGAGGTCTGGAGCGACCCGTTCTACAATCTGGATACGCGTGAAGGCCGGTTGTTGGCGAGCTCGCTCAATCATCTCGTGCAACATGACGTCGAGTGCGGTTGGCTGCGCCAGAACCTCCTGTTGACGCGCGAAGTTGAGTAGGGCTCTGACGATTTCCTTCGCCCGCTGTGCCTCCTGGGCGATCATCTTCACGTCCTTCCGAACCTGAGTGTCTTCTGGCAGATCCTGGAGCACGATGTCCGAGAACAGCAGAATGGTGCCCAATGGATTGTTCAATTGGTGAGCGACCCCGGCGGCCAACTGCCCCATCGACGCCAGTTTTTCTTGGTTGATCAGTTTGGCCTGTGCCGTCTCCAGTTCGGCAAGCATCGTGTTGAAGGCCTTGCCCAGGACAGCTACCTCTCCCACGCCTCGGTTGGGGATACGTATCTGGGTGTTGCCTTGAGCGACCTGGCGACTGGCCCGCGCCATTTCCTCCAAGGGGTGCGTGATGAGACGCGCGACGGGCAGTGCCAACAGCATGACGGGGATGGTAGCCACCAGCGCCACCAGCATGATACGGTTTCTGAGCGTACGCTGCAGTTCGATGAAGCTGGCTCGGCGTGCTCCGACGTAGAGACTGCCAACGACCTGATCAAGATGATTCCGCAGCGGGATGTAGCGGGTGATGAACCACTCATTGACCACGTACGCGATTCCGGTGAAGGGTTTTCCCTCTACCAGCACCGTGTCGAAGACGGTCTGGGAGACGCGCGTGCCGATAGCGCGCTCGCTGTCCTCGCGCACGTTGGTGGAGACGCGCAGATCTCCGAAGAAAATGGTCGCGGTGTCTACCCCAGCGACGGCCTGGATGCGGTCAACCAGCGTGAAGTCGTTGTTGAAGAGATGACCGGCCAGCACCGCACCGGCCACTGCACCTTCTGCACCTACGATCGGTGCGCAAGCGATCTGTGCCAGACCGGCGGTGCCCTCCCGTGGGTCAAAGGGCTCAGGATTTGCCTTCGGTGTGTCCTTCAAGGGGATAAGCGCCAGCTCAGCGAGCCCAATCCGGTCCAGCAGCGCCTGGTCTACGATCTCAGTGGCGGCGCGCGACTGCTGATCGGTCAGGACGGCGCTCAGAATGGGGAAGTCACGCCAGTTGCCCCCGGTCGGCAGCCTCTGCTCTCTTCCGTCTATCAGCGCGTAGGCTGCGACCAGGCTGCTGTCTCCATCCACAATCAGGATGAAACTGGTGCTCGGGGGGTAGATGGTGTTGAGCTCGTCAGCCATCCGGTGCTCAAGGTCGTCTCTCACGGCCGGGTCGCTTGTCCGGGCAGCGGTGATCTGCTGGGCCAGTGCGGGCTGGTTGGCCAGACGGGTAGCTGCGCCATTGAGCTGGACTAAGCTGCGGTCATAGTAGGCGCTGGCCAGGTTCATATCGCGGGCGACCCGGTCGTTTTCCGCCCGCTCCATATAGCTGTTTACGATGGTCGAGGTGGTCCAGATCTCCACCACGAAGGTGACCACTGCGATCAGTGCAAAGGCGATCAACAGGATGTTCTGTAGACGATCGAAGACGCTGCGGACATTGATACTGCGTCCGAGGACATTGATAGTGCGTCCGCGGGCATTGATACTGCGTCCGTGGAACCAAAGCCCCATGTTGGGCCTCCATTCCTGTGGTGAGGGTGGCGCAGCGACTCTATTCGCATAGAGAGGGTAGCGCGGTGACTCTATCGGTGTGGTGCTCTGTTGCAGATCGTCGTTGCTAGTGGCAATTATACCATACCTGAACGCCTTCAGACAAACGCTTCCCCCATCGCTGCTGCTCAGGTCTTGAGTCACGCCAGTGGCGAGTGCTTCCACCAGTCCTCCTTTGGCAGATCCGACCGGAGGGGTATAATGGAGAATCGAGAATAGAGAATGGAGAACGGTGAATGGAGACGGGTGAACCGCGCCTGCTGAACAGAGGGCCTCCGGCGGAACACACCAGAGATGGTGACGTAACCGGGATCGTGCTGGCCGGCGGGGCCAGCCGCCGGATGGGGCGGGACAAGGCCTTCCTGGAACTGGGCGGGCGGCCGCTGATCGGCGTCGTCATTGAGCGCCTGTCTCGCGTGTGCGCCGAGGTGTTGGTCGTGGCGGGCGATTTGCCAGCCTATACCGGCCTGGGGGTCCCGGTCGTGGCGGACCTGTTCCACGGCGTGGGTGCCCTGGGAGGGATACACGCCGGGTTGCACGCCGCCGCCCATGATTTGACACTGATCGTGGGCTGCGACATGCCTTTCCTGAATACCGGCCTTCTGCGCGCGTTCGCTGACTGGGCCGGACGGGCTGACGTAGCCGTGCTGCGCCGCGAGGATGGCAGGCAAGTGGAACCGCTCCACGCGGCCTACCGGCGCACGTGCTTGCCGGCTGTGGAAGATGCCATCCGCGCTGGGCGCCGGCGTATCGTCTCCTTCTTTCCACACGTGCGGGTGCGTTACGTGATGCCGGAGGAGGCTGCGCGCTTTGATCCGGGCCTGCACTCGTTCCGCAACGTCAATACACCCGAGGAGTGGGAGGCGGCGCGACTGGAGTGGGAGCGAGAGACCCTGGATAGGAGGTGAGCACGTGCCAGACTTGATCGTCAAACCAGTGGGGCTGGCGCCGGACGCGCTGGCCGGCCATGTCGCGGTCGTGACCGGGGGTGGACGTGGTATCGGGCGTGAGGTGGCTTCCGTGTTTGCCCGGTTGAGGGCCCGCGTGGTCATCGCGGAGGTATCGGTCACTGGGCGGGAGACAGAGCGTGTGATCAGGGATCGGGGAGGGGAGGCGCTCTTCGTCGAGACGGATGTCTCCGACGAGGCGAGCGTGGAGGGCCTGGCACGTCGGGTAGAGGACGCGTTTGGCCCGGCCGATATCCTGATCAACAACGCCATCGTGTGCCCGGTTGCCCCTGTGAAGGAGCTGGATGTGGCGTTGTGGGATCGGGTCATGGACGTCAATCTGCGGGGTACGTTCCTGACTTGCCGGGCTTTCCTGCCGCGCATGCGCGCCCGCCGTCGAGGTACGATCGTGAACATGGTTTCGACGGACGCCATGCCGTTTCTTTCGGCATACATCGCCTCCAAGCAGGGTATCGCCGGATTCAGCCAGTCTCTGGCCGCGGAGGTGGGGCCGGAGGGGGTGCGCGTGATTGCCTTCGCGCCGGGGATGGTGGACACCCCCGGACTGAGGCGGGCGGCTGATGAGCTGGCGCCGCGCCTGGGCATGGGGCGAGATGAGTTCATGGGCATGGCGATGTCTGCGGGGCAGGCCGCTGTGGCCACGGCTCACCTCGTGGTTGCCCTGGCCGACGAGTATCACGGTGAGCAGGTGGATGCCTACACGGTCCTGGAGCGCACTGGGCTATTGGGTGCAGCGGGTGGCCGGAGCGATGTCGCCGCTCCGGCGGCCCCGGCTGCGGCGGTCGTCGCCGCTGACGAGGCCCTCCGGCAGGCAGTGACGCTGAGCCGGCGCTTGCAGGAGGTCATCGCCGAGACCGCCGCGGAGTTCGAGCAGTTGCCCCTGTTTGTGAGGCCACTGTCGCAACGTGGGTTCAGGAATAAGGCCGGGCAGCGCATCCAGGACTGGGTGCGCACTGCGGAGGAACTGACCGCGTCGCTGGAGCAGGTAGAGGCGGCAGATCCGGCAGCCGCCGCGGCGTTGCGCGCGGACTGCCCCCGCCTGAATCGGCTGTTTGATGGGCTTATCGGTTACTACCGTGAGGCACCACGGGAGACGGCGCGCTTCTCCAAGGATGAGGAGTTCCTGGCACACGTGACGCGCGTGATGGGCGAGCGCGAGGCGCTGGTGCGCTCGCTGGCCGCGGTGCTGGACGTGATCGCGGAAAAAGCTGAGACCGACGTCGACTGACGACAGTGCCGGCAGTCACCGGTCGGGGACAGACAGCGCCGACCGTCTGCGGATGGAGCCGCTGCGCTACCCTCTGTAGGAAAATGGAGCCGCTGCGTTACTCTAAACCGGCGCTTCACCGATAGCCCCGGTTCCTGGCATTGGTTTCCGGTCGCTTGCCTGACTGACCTGATCATGTTATCATTGAGTCGAACGATGCGCCGGCTCGGCATGGGTCTGGCCTGCGACCCGAATCATCGCTTTGTGGCGTGGGGTTGCTGCACGGTTCTGGGATAGGGCGTCGTTCATAAGCGATGCCAGCGCACGATAGGCAGTCACGTCGAAGGGCTGCGATAGCTTCTTCTCATGGGAAATAGCAATTCATCAGGGGGCGGACGAAGCCCCCTTTCTCTATGGATGTGGGTTGTCATAACCGCGGCGCTGGCGGCGGCGGCCTACCTGGCCGGGGCTGCCATGGCGCAGCGCTGGGCGGAGCCCTCCCTGGCGCTCCCCAACCCGTCGGAAACCCCGCCGCAGATCGCTGCTGGCTGGATCACACGGACACACCCGATAGAGACGGTCGGCTACATCCGTCCTGGCAGCCATTTCGATGGCACACTGGGCGAGGACGCCGGAGAGCGATGGCGGTTTCGAGGCCGGGCCGGGCAGACAGCGACCATTGAGATGTGGCTTCACCCGGGTTCCGGTTCCAGCGTTGAGGCAGAATTGGCCCTTCGCCTGATCGCACCGGATGGGGCTTTGTTGGGGGAAGAGGCCGGCTCTGTGTTTCAGTTGCCCTACGTGATGGTGCCGAACCTACCGGTCGCTGGCGAGTATGGTATAGAGGTATCGCCGGTCACCGGTGCGCCAGGCCGGTATTCCCTCTTGCTCACGCTCACGGACGCGTCTCCGCCGCTGACTCCTGGGGCGACTCCGTCTGTTCAGCCCACGACGATGGCCTCGGGCAGCGAAGCGGTCGGCGCCGTCGCGGCCACCGCCCAGGGTGGCTTTCAGTGGCCCTCTCATCGGCGAGACATCTCTGGCTGGACCTTCCATGACCCGCGCAATCCGGGCCATATCGGCCTCGATATCGCTGCCAGCATGTGGGATCCCATCGTCACGGTGGCAGACGGAGTGGTGACGTTCGCCGAGTGGGGCGGTGGCTACGGCAACCTGGTCATCGTGCAGCACGGTGACGATTGGCGGTCCTACTACGCCCATCTGACGGAGATCGTCGTCGAGGTTGGGCAAGAGGTGCGACAGGGCGAGCTTCTGGGTGGGGCAGGCACGACCGGCTACTCAACTGGCCCGCATCTCCATTTTGAACTGCGCTACCAGGGCCGTCCGGTGGATCCTCACATCTACCTGCCCTGAGCCAAGAAACGCGGATGGGTACTTTCGTTCGCAGTGCAGCGGAGTAGCGTCCCACGGCACTCCGGCGGACCTGCGTGCCTTACTACGAACCGGCGGTCCCACCCACGGCACTCGGGCGGATCTGCGTGCCTCACTACGAACTGGCGGTCCCACCCACGGCACTCCGGCGGACCTGCGTGCCTCACTACGAACTGGAGACGGCACTCCGGCGGGCCTCTGTGCCTCACTACGAACTGGCGGTCCTGCCCACGGCACTCCGGCGGACCTGCGTGCCTTACTATGAACCGGCGGTCCCACCCGTGGCACTCCGGCGGACCTACGTGCTTTACTACGAACCGGCGGTCGCACCCACGGCACTCCGGCGGACCTGCGTGCCTTACTACGAACTGGCGGTCCCACCCACGGCACTCCGCCGGATACCTGCATCCGCACTCACTGCGAACCTCGCTAGGAACTGGTTTCTGCTGCTTCTCCAATGAGCGACCACGGGCCGGTCCAGGTGACGTGTACCTGGGCCAGTTGGCCGTGCCACGCCTGCTCACTGTCGAAGAAGACCAGCCGGTCGGTGCGGGTGCGCCCCCACCACCGTCCCTTTCGCTTCCCCTGGACCAGCACCTCGACCGTCTGCCCGAGCGATTGCGCGTTGATCTGTCCCACGATCTGGGCCTGCAGCTCGTCGAGTGTCTTGCGACGGCGCTCCTTTTCCTCGGGTGGCACGTCGTCGGGGAATCGCCGGGCGGCCAGCGTCTGTGGACGCGGGGAGTAGCGGGCGATGTGCGCCTTGTCGAGCTGCAGTTCGGCCAGCAAGTCGTAGGTGCGTTGGAACTGTGCCTCCGTCTCACCGGGGAAGCCGACGATGACGTCGGTAGCGATGGACGCGCCGGGGATTTTCTCCCGGATGCGCGCGACGAGGCCCCGGTAGTCGCCCGATGTGTAGCCACGCCGCATCGCCTCCAGTACGCCGTCATCGCCGGCCTGCACAGGCACCTCGATGTGCTCGCACACCTTGGGCAGCGCCGCGACTGCGTCGAGCAACTCGTCCGTCATCCAGTTGGGGTGCGAGGTAAGGAAGCGGATGCGTTGGAGACCCTCGATGTCGTGGAGCCGGCGCAGCAGGGACGTGAGCGTGGGACGGTCCGGCAGGTCCAACCCGTACCGGTCCACGATCTGGCCCAGCAGCGTGATCTCCTTCACGCCCTGCGCCGCCAGCGCCCGGGCCTCGGCCAGGATTGCCTCGGAGGGGCGGCTGCGCTCGGGGCCGCGGCGGTAGGGGATGATACAGTAGGTGCAGGCGTGGGAGCAGCCCAGGACGACGGAGACGTAGGCGGAGACGAGCGTGTCTCGGTCGTGCGCCGGGAGGAGCAGGTCGCCGCTCTGCAGCCCGTAGCGGTGGGCGGCCTGCGCTGCCTCCAGTGCCCGGTCCTGGTCCGCCATCCCCTGTTCGGCCAGGTACTTCAACAGCGGCGCGGGTTCCGAGGGGGGCATGAACACGTCCACCCAGGGGAAGCGGCGGCGCAGTGGGGCGGGGTCGCGCACGCCCACCAGGCAGCCCATCAGCCCGATAACCGTGCCCGGCCTGCGCGCCTTCAGGGGGCGCAGGCTGCCCAAGCGCCCGTAGACCTTATCCTCGGCCGACTGACGCACGACGCAGGTGTTGAGCACGACCACGTCCGCGTCTTCGGGCCGCTCGACGGGCGTGCCGCCCACCCGCTCCAGCGCCGAGGCCAGCCGTCGCGAGTCGGCGGTATTCATTTGACAGCCGATGGTCCAGACGTAGTATTGCATAGGGCGCATTCTAATGCATCCTGACGGGGCGTCAAGGCGGTGTGCAGGGCGCCTGTCGCGGTCCGGCATCGTGATCACGTCCACGATTCGGGACCTCGTCCACTCTGGGCAGCTGCGGGGCACAGAGCGCCGTTGGGACGTCGCGGACGCAGACGTCCGTTCGGCGGACCTACGTGCCTCACTACGAACGGGCGCGCTGGCGGGGCGGTGATTGGACAAAAACGCCCACTTGGGGGTATCATGAGCCTACCCACGATCAAGGAGGCAGACATTGATGAAGCCGCTTCGCTACCCTTCAGACGACAAGGATCCGCTACATATCTTCTTCCATCCCCGCGGTGTCGCCATCATCGGCGCGAGCAGCAATCCCGCCAGGTTGAGCCATGGGGTGCTGCGCAACTTGGTCACCCAGGGCTACGAGGGCTCTGTCTACCCGGTCAACCCCAAGGGCGGCGAGATCCTGGGCTTGGAGGTCTACCCGTCCGTGGCGGAGGTGCCCGATCCGGTGGATCTGGCCGTGATCATTCTCTCTGCCGAACGGACGGCGGCGACCCTGGAGGCGTGTGGCCGGCGCGGTATCGGTGCCGCCGTCCTCGTCGCTTCCGGCTTCGGTGAGTTGGGGGCTGGCGGGCGAGAGCGGGAGGCGCAACTGCGGGAGATCGCCAGCCGGTACGGGATGCGCTTCATCGGTCCCAACTGCATCGGCGTGCTGGATACCCACTCGCTGGTTAACACGACGTTCCTGCGCGTGATGCCCAAGCCGGAGGCGATTGGCTTCGCCTCGCACTCCGGCGCGATCTGCGGCGGTGTGCTGGACTGGGCCGACGAGGTGGGGGTGGGATTCTCGCGCATCATCAGCCTGGGGAACCAGGTCGACGTGGATATGGCGGACGCGCTTGAATCGTTAGCGGCCGATATCCACACGCGGGTCGTGACCGCCTATGTCGAGGGGTTGCCCGACGGACGCCGCTTCGTCGAGGCGGGCCAGCGGTTGAGCGCGCACAAGCCGCTGGTCGTGCTCAAGGCTGGGCGGACCCCGAGCGGGACCCGGGCGGTGGCCTCGCACACGGGGGCGCTGGCCGGGGCGGACCGGGCCTACCAGGCTGCCTGCCGCCGCGCTGGGGCGATTCGGGTGGATGACCTGGAGGAGCTATTGGACGTGAGTATCGCGCTGGCTTACCGCCAGCCCCTGTCTGGGCCACGGGTGGCGCTGCTGACGAACGCCGGCGGTCCGGCGGCGGTGGGGGCGGATGCGGTCGATCAGCAAGGACTCCGGCTGGGAGATCTCTCGGAGGGGACCCAGGCGCGGCTGCGGGAGGTCTGTCCCCCAGGGACGATGACCGGAAACCCCGTGGATATGCTGGGCGCGGCTCAACCGTCTCACTACCAGGCCGCGCTGGAGGTGCTGCTGGCGAGCTCTGAGGTGGACGGGGTGATGGTGGTCTTCGTGCCACAGGCCATTACGCCGCCGGCGGAGATCGCCGAGGTGGTAGGACAGGTGGCTGGCACGACGGCCAAGCCGGTGGTCTGCTGTATCTTCGGCGGGGGTGGCGTGTGGGCGGCGGCGCGCACACTCCATGCGCACGGCGTGCCCCACTATCTGACCCCGGCGCGCGCCGCGCTTGGCCTGAGGGCGCTGTGGCAGTACGGGCTTGTCCGGAACCGGCCGGCTCCTGAGCCGGTGCCCGCGGCGGGCGTGGACCGGGAGCGGGCTGCCGCGCTGGTGCAGGCGGCGCAGGACGCCGGAGAACACGTCGTGAATCCCGAGTGGGGGGCGGAGGTGGCGGCTGCCTATGGACTGTCGGTGTCTCCCTCGGGCCTGGCATCGAGCGCCGAGGAGGCGGCAGCGCTGGCCGAACGGGTCGGCTACCCGGTGGCCGTCAAGCGGGTCGCACCAGGGCTGGTGCACAAGAGCGACGCGGGCGGTGTGGCGCTGGATCTGTCCGACGCCGGGGCAGTGCGGACGGCGTTTGCGCACATGATCAAGCCGGGGGAGCGTGGGTTTGTCCAGCGCATGGCGCCCAAGGGGCTGGAGGTGATCGTGGGCGCGCGGCGGGACCCGCAGTTCGGCCCGTTGCTGATGTTCGGCCTGGGCGGGGCGACGGTCGAGGTGTTGCAGGACGTAGCCTTTCGTCTAGCGCCGCTGAGCGAGGTCGAGGCGCGGGAGATGGTGAACGGGACGGCGGCAGGGCGGTTGATGGCGGGCGTGCGGGGCCAGCCGCCGGCCGACTTGGAGGCCGTCGTGGAGGCGTTGTGTCGCGTTGGGCAGTTGATGGCCGACCTGCCTCAGGTGGCGGAGGTGGACCTGAATCCGCTGATCGTGGGGCCGGCCGGCGGGGGTGCCTGGGCGGTGGACGCGCGATTTGTGATAGGTAACACGGGAGATTGATGACAAAAACGCGTTGACTTGTGGGGGGCGCTTTGCTAGAATGCAGTAGGTGATCCCGTTTCCCGCGAGACGCTCTGCGAGCGCTCTATAGCAACTGCCTGAGTGCTAGCACCAGGTCGAGTCAAAGGAGTCCACTATGGCCGAGTTCCCCGTTGAGCCGTTCAAGATCAAGGTCGTCGAGCCGATCCGCCGGACCGACCGTGCCGAGCGGGAGAGGATCCTGCGGCAGGCCGGCTACAACCTGTTCTCTATGCGGGCTGAGGACATATACATTGACTTGCTGACCGATTCGGGCACGTCTGCGATGTCGGACAGCCAGTGGGCCGGGATGATGGTCGGCGACGAAAGCTACGCCGGCTGCCGCAACTTCTTCAACCTGGAGGATGCGGTCCAGTCCATCACCGGCTTTCGCCACTTCGTGCCGACGCATCAGGGGCGCGCTGCCGAGAACGTGCTCTTCGCCTGCATGGTCGAGCCGGGGCAGTCGGTACCCAGCAACATGCACTTCGACACCACGCAAGCTAACGTCCTTGCCCGTGGGGGGAATCCGGTGAACCTCTTGGCCGAGGAAGGGCTCGATCCCACCAGTCATGCACCCTTCAAGGGCGACTTGGACACCGCGAAGCTGGAGGCCTTCATCGAGCAAGCGGGGTCGGAGCGCATCCCGCTGGGCATGCTGACGGTGACGAACAACTCCGGCGGCGGCCAGCCGGTCTCGATGGCCAACATCCGCGCTACCAGAGAGGTACTGCACCGCCACGGCATTCCCTTCTTCCTAGACGCGTGTCGCTACGCTGAGAACGCCTATTTCATCAAGTTGCGCGAGCCCGGCTATGCCGAGAAACCTGTGATCGAGATCGCGCGCGAGATGTTCTCTTACGCCGATGGATGCACGATGTCGGCGAAGAAGGACGCCCTGGTCAACATCGGCGGCTTCCTGGCGATGAACGACGAAGCGCTGTATGAGCGTGTGTGCCAGGAACTGATCCTGCGCGAGGGGTTCCCCACCTACGGCGGGCTGGCCGGGCGCGATTTGGAGGCGATAGCGCGCGGGCTGTGGGAATGCCTCGACGAGCAGTACCTGGCGTATCGCATCGGGCACACCCGGTACCTGGCTGACCGTCTGGTCGAGGAGGGGGTTCCGATCCTGGAGCCGCCCGGCGGACACGCGGTCTACCTGGACGCCAAGCGGTTCCTGCCGCACATCCCCCAGGCTGAGTTGCCGGGTCAGGCACTCACCTGTGCACTGTATCTGGAGGGGGGCATTCGGGGTGTGGAGATCGGGAGCGTGATGTTCGCCTGCGAGGACCCAGACACGGGCGAGATGGTCTACCCGGCGCTGGAGTTGGTGCGTCTGGCGATCCCCCGGCGGGTCTACACGCAGGCGCACCTGGACTGCGTGGTAGAGACCTGCACGCGCCTGTATGAGAAGCGCGAACAGATCCGGGGCCTGCGCTACACCTACGCGCCGCCTCTGCTGCGGCATTTCACGGCCCGGTTTGAGCCGCTGTAGGGGCGGGGCTGCCCACCCCTTGCGGATACACCCCTTTTGCATTATCATAGGCCCCTATGACCGATCGGAACGCACAGCACGCCATTGATGTGCTGAACCTGCCTGCCCGCGCCCGCAACGCGCTGGTGCGGGCGGGTATCAAGACAGTGGAGGACCTGGCGTCCCTCAGTGCCGTCGAACTGCTGGCGATAAGGGGCTTCGGCTCCACCTCGCTGGCGCAGGTGCAGGAGCGGCTGGCTGCCTGGAAGCGGGAGCATCCGGCGGATGAAGCGCCATCGGAATGGCGGCATCCGTCAGAAGAGGCGGCGCCGGAGTCCTGGGTGCGGCAACCGGGCTCCTACCAGGGCGGGGTGGATGAATCAGGTCCGTACGAAGATCTCACGCTCCTGCCGGGCCGGCAGGTGCTCCACGCCACTTGGCTCCCGGTGACCCCCGGCCAGCTTTTCCTTTGGGGCGAGGGGAGGGCCATCCCTCGTGCTGCCTACGATCTTAAGGAGGCCTCCGATAGTCCGAGGGGGCAATCACAGATCTGCCGTCATCCATTTCACGTGCCGCCTGCCGGGTTGCGCGATGCGCTACCCGGTCTGATCCCAGACACTGCGGAGGAGGCGTACGCGCTGGCCCACCTACCGGCGGCGGACCATACCCCCCAGCCGAGTCCTCAGCTCATCCGGGATCTCCTGGCCGACGAGCCCGGTGAGCCGGAGGGGCTGGGTGTCTGGCGGGTGGACGGCCTGGCCCTGCCCCCCCTGGATGCGCTGGCTTTCCTAAACGACCTGCCCCGCGCTGAGGACCTGGCCCCCCGCGTCGCGTTGGGTGCCGACTTGATCTTCTGGTCACTGGCGGGCAAGCTCGCGCTTGAGCTTCTGGCCCGGCAGCAGTTTGCCCCCACCCTGGTCGGCGACGACGTGGACACCGGTACGGGCAGGGCTTTCCAGGCCCTGTGGGTGCCTGTCCTTGACCAACCTGGCGATCTGCGGCGGGTGGAGCGCCTGGCGCAGGCCATGCCGCCTGTGTGTCGGGCTCTCACCTCTCTCTCTACCCTCCCTCCCAGCGATGGGGAGTATGCTCCCCCTGCGTCCCGTGTGCTGCTCAAGCAGTTCCTGGGCGCGATCGTGAACGTGGCCGTGCGGGCCTGGGCCCCGCCATTGCTTCAGGTCGTCACGCAGCGAGACGATGCGGCTCTGCGAGCCTGGTTGGCTGCCTTGTTCGGCAAGCGCGCCGCCTTAGCGGCCAGCGTATCTGCACGCAAGGTGCGGGAGCTCCACGCTGAGGTTTCTCGCTGGCAGGGACGACTCCTGGCCGGGGCGGAGGAGCCGTTTCGCATCTGTTTCCGGCTTGAGCCTCCCACTGCCACACAGTCAGAACGCGAGTACGAGGTGTCCGCGTGGGTGCCTGCGGACGGCGCGGACGAGGCTGAGGCCGACTTCGAGTCGTGGGGCAATCGCGGGCTGGAGAGTCGGCCTCGTCCCTGGGCCTTGCGCTTCCTCCTGCAGGCGCGCGACGACCTCAGCCTATTAGTTCCGGCTAGTCTGGTCTGGCGGGAGCAGGGTTCCGCGCTGCGCTACCTGGACCGTCGCTTCGACAACCCCCAGGAGCGACTGCTGGCCGGATTGGGGCAGGCGGCGCGCCTCTTCCCGCCATTGGAGAGCAGCTTGCGTGAGGTTCGGCCCGAGGTCAGCCACCTGGATACTCAGCAGGCGTACACGTTCCTGCGCGAGGCGGCCCCGTTGCTGGAGGACAGCGGCTTCGGTGTCCTGGTGCCCTCGTGGTGGAAGAAGCGCCACAAGCGGCTGGGTGTGCGCACCACCGTTTCCCCCGCCGACGGCAAGGGCATCCTCAACCTGGACGCGATGGTGAATTTCCGCTGGCAACTGGCGCTGGGCGAACAGACGCTCACGCCTGAGGAGTTTGCCCACCTGGCGGCGCTCAAGCTGCCGTTGGTGCAGGTGCGCGGCGAGTGGGTCGAGCTTCAACCGGAGCAGATCGAGGCCGCTATTCAGTTCTGGGAGAAACGGGCGGCTGAGGAAGAGATGACGCTGCGCCAGGCGCTCCAAATGGGACTGGCGGAGGAGGCGGAGGTAGGCGGCCTGCCCATCGTCGGCGTGGAGACCACCGGGTGGGTGGACGAACTGCTGCGCCGGTTGCGCGGCAGCGAGCCCTTGGTTGAACTGGCGCAGCCGGAGTACCTCCTGGGCCAACTGCGCCCCTACCAGGTGCGTGGTTTCTCCTGGCTGGCCTTCCTCCATCGCTGGGGGTTGGGGGCCTGCCTGGCCGACGACATGGGCCTGGGCAAGACGATTGAGACCATCGCCCTCATCCTGCATGATCTGGAGGAGGGACATGCAGGCGGGCCGATCCTGGTCATCTGTCCGACCTCAGTCGTGGGCAACTGGGCGCGGGAGATCGCCCGCTTTGCCCCTACGCTGCGGGTAATGGTGCACCACGGCAGCGACCGGGCGAGCGGGGAAGGCTTCGCCGTCCAGGCGCGCCGGGCACACGTCGTCGTCAGTACCTACGCGCTGGCTCGCCGTGATGAGGAGACGCTGGGGGCGGTGGAATGGGCTGGCCTTGTGCTGGACGAGGCGCAGAACATCAAGAACCCTGCCACCAAGCAGACCCAGGCCATCCGGCGGCTGTCCGCCGGCTATAGGGTGGCACTCACCGGCACGCCGGTCGAGAATCGCCTCTCGGAGCTGTGGTCTATCATGCAGTTCCTCAATCCCGGCTACCTGGGTTCGCAGCGCTCATTCCGTAGCCGTTTCGCGCGGCCGATTGAGAACTACCAGGATCCGGAGGCAGCGGCGCGGCTGCGCAGGCTGGTCCGCCCCTTCATCTTGCGGCGCGTCAAGACCGATCCGAGCATCATTCAGGATCTGCCGGATAAGCTGGAGAACAAGATCTACTGCACGCTCACGCCCGAGCAGGCGACATTATATCAAGCCGCGGTCGAAGACGCCATGCGGCAGGTGGACGAGGCCGAGGGCATTCAACGCCGAGGGCTGGTGCTCTCGATGCTGCTGCGGCTGAAGCAGATCTGCAACCATCCGGCTCAGTTCCTGAGCGATGGTTCCTCGCTTTCGGGGCGTTCCGGCAAGCTGGCCCGGTTGGGCGAGATGCTGGAGGAGGTGATCTCCGTGGGCGAGCGCGCGCTGGTGTTCACCCAGTTCGCCGAGATGGGCGCGCTCCTCCAGACGTACCTGCAGGACCTGTTCAGCGGCGAGGTGCTCTTCCTGTACGGTGGAACACCGGCGAAGCGGCGCGACCGTATGATCGCTCGTTTTCAGGAGGATCGGCACGGCCCGTCGATCTTCGTTCTCTCCCTCAAGGCCGGCGGCCTGGGGCTGAACCTCACGCGCGCCAATCACGTCTTCCACTTCGACCGCTGGTGGAATCCGGCTGTGGAGAACCAGGCCACCGATCGGGTTTTCCGCATCGGTCAGACGCGGGATGTGTGGGTGCACAAGTTCATCTGCGGGGGCACGCTGGAGGAGCGGATAGACGAGTTGATCGAGAGCAAGAAGGCGTTGGCCGAGAGTGTCATTGGCACCGGAGAGGCCTGGCTGACGGAATTGGACATCAGCCAATTGCGGGAGTTGGTGACGCTGAGCCAGGAGGCGCTGGAGTCGCTGGACTGAGCTGCATACGAAACCAGGTTTCTTCCGCATAACCTGGTTTCTGGATTCGGAGAAATCGGTTTCTGTAGAGGATACGATGGCACGACGTAGATCTTCCAACTACTGGGGCTACTTCCCCCGCTCAGTCGCCATCCCGGTCGAGGGTGGTATCAAGGCACGCACGCAGCGGGGTCAGTTTGGGGAACATTGGTGGGCGCGGCGCTGGATCGCGGTGCTGGAGTCCTTCGGCTGGGATGCCCGCCTTCAGCGCGGCCGGACCTACGCCCGCAAAGGTCAGGTCTTGAACATCGACGTCCATCCGGGGCGCGTCACCGCCCGCGTGCAGGGCTCCCGGCGCAGACCCTACACCGTGCGCATTGAAATCGCGCCGCTGGACGACGAGCAGTGGGAGCGGGTGATCCACGCCATGTCTCAACAAGCGCTCTTCAGCGCTCAGTTGTTGAACGGCGAGATGCCACCGGAGATTGAGAAAGCGTTTCAGGCCGCGGGGGTCTCTCTGTTCCCCACCAGCAAGGACGTCGCGATGAGTTGTTCCTGCCCCGATTGGGCTGTCCCCTGCAAGCACATTGCCGCCGTCTACTATCTTCTGGGCGAGGAGTTCGATCGTGACCCGTTCCTCCTGTTCAAGTTGCGGGGGCGCACCCGCGAGCAGGTGACGGCGGCGCTGCGGAAGCGTCGTGCGGCCAGCGCCCCTCCGGACAGGCAGGTGGCCCCGGAGGAGGAAGCGGACGCGGCGCATCCGCCGGAGGCGGTCCAGGCGGAGCCACTAGAGGCTGACCTGGCGCTTTTCTGGGAGCCAAAGGACAGCCTGGGGGGTTTTCGCGTCGCCGTCGGGCATCCATCGGTGGAGACAGCGCTTCTGAAACGGCTCGGCCCGCCTCCGTTCTCCCGCCGCCCCGAGGCGTTCATTGGCGCGATGACACTGGCCTACGATGCAGTGACAGATCAGGCGCTGGCGCTGGCCCTTGGAGACGATCAGCCCGGTGCCGAGGAATAGCATTCGGGCGCTGCTGTCTGGGACCGGTGGCAGCGTCCGTCCCGTCCCGCACCCGCGACGGTGCTTGCTCGCGCTGCTCGTGCTGCTCGTGACCGCGACCGCAGGGGGGGGCTGTGCTCCCGATCCTCCCGCGGCGGTTCCTGCGGGTGAGACGCAGCCGGTGTTACCCTCTGTCACGCCCACGGCTCGGCTGGCGCTCAGCGCGGCTGCGGTGCGCACGCCTGTCGCGGTCTCCACGGACACTCCGGTCTCGACGGCCACGTCATCCCGTACGCCCACACCTGTACCGACGAGTGTGCCCAGTGCCACGCCGCCGCCCACCCCTACGCTAGTCCCCCCTACGGCGACGCCCATGCCTCCCACTGCGACACCCATCCCGTCCCCGACGGTCGTCGCCACGTCCACCGCGACCCACACACCCGCCCCGCCCTCCGCGACTCCCGTTCCGCCGACCGCCACACCGGTGCCCGACGCGCCGGCGTTTGCGCCTGCTCCCCCGCCTGGGCGGGCGTTCGCCTCGCTGGATGAATTCTGGGCCGGGACCGCTGAGTGGGTGCTGGAGGAGTACGACGTGGGCCTGCCGGTGGGCGAATCGGATACGGTCTACCGGGGTGGAGGCGAGTTCTGGTCCTATTTGCACGCCAGCCATCAGTCGGCCGGGGCGCTCGATTCGTGCGGCGATCCGGTGCCTTTTCCCGGCTGCGTCACGCTGTGGAAAAGCCACGACGGGGGGAGGCACTTCGCGCTGGAGAACCCCGTCTGCCTGTTCCCGTGCAGGACGTGCCCCTGCAGCCCCGCCGACCACACCCAGCAGCAGCAGTATCCACGCGTCTTCTTCGACAGCGACCGGGCTTACGTCGTCTATGAGTGGGGCGCGGGGTCCTACATGCGCACTTCGTACGATGGGCTCAACTGGTCGGCCGAGGCCCACGTGCCCGGCACCGGGCAGTGGCAGGCTGATCCGGGCACGTGTCCTGCGGGGGCGTCCATCGGCGAGCACCCTAACATCTACGCGGAGACGGAGTACGGCGACTGCCTGGTGGGAGCGCCGCCGGGCATCACCGTCGCGGGCGACTTGCTCTACGTCTTCGTCGGCCTGGGGCGCGACCCGGGTCATATGGGCTGCTACGTGGGCAGTAAGTACGCCGGGGCGGCGGGCCTGCGCCTGTGCGCGTCGAACCCGCTCTTCGGGGCAGAGTTGGGCTACGGCCCGCCGGACGTGCTGGGCGCTGAGGCTAACCCGTACTTCGAGTTCCGCACCATCTCCTCGGCCGACGTGGTTTGGGTGGGTGACCACTACTACATGGCTTACGAGGGCGTGCGCGGTCCGAGCAACCCCACGGTGGTGGACGACCAGTTCGCGCTGGGCTTCGCCCGCAGCGCCGGCCCGGCCATCGACGGCCCGTGGGAGAAATACCCCGGCAACCCGGTGATCATGGACCTGGCCAACAACTGGGGCATCGGCCATGCCGATGTCGTCATCGTTGGCCCGGCCACCTACCTCTACACGGCGACCTCGACCACCACGCGCGGACGGTACGTGTTGGTGCGGCGCTAAGGGCGAAAGCACGCAATACGCAACACGCAGCACGTATTGCGTGTTGCGTAGCCGTGGCTCGTCGAACGAGACGGAGGTGACATATGAGCTTATTCGTTCATCACATCGCCATCGCCGTGCGCGACCTGGACGCGGCGCTGGATTTCTACCGTGACGCGCTGGGGCTGGAGCTGGCCGAGCGCCGGGAGGTGCCTGAGGAGGGCGTCGAGATCGCCTTCCTGCCTGCCGGGGAGGGGGAGATCGAACTGCTGCGGCCTTTGAGCGAAGAAGGGGGCGTGGCGCGCTTCCTGGAGAAGCGGGGCGAGGGCCTGCATCACGTCTGCCTGGCCGTGGACGACATTGACGCGGCGATGGAGCGGCTGCGCGCGGCCGGGGCGCAGGTGCTGAGCGACGAGCCCCGCGTGGACGCGCACGGCACCCGCTACGTGTTCGTACATCCCAAGTCGGCCCACGGTGTGTTGCTGGAGTTGTACGAGTCGCACGAGTAGCCGTGGGTGCTAGGGGCAGCCGTCTACCGCCCGCGCCTTTGCGTGGGCAAAGGCACCCGCCCCCAAATCCCTAGGGCCAGAACGAGCACGCACGCGCCCCCCGCGAGCGACAGCCATCCCCATCCTGGGACGGCGGCGTGGCTCAGGCGTTGCAGGAGTCGCAATGCCTCCAGGCGCAGCACGTGTGCTCGCAGGGCGATCCGGGCCGCGCACAAGTAGGCCTGGTCGGTCGAGAGCAGGCCGCGCCAGAGCAGCATCGCGCCAAAAACCAGTGCTGCTCCTGATAGGCTGATTACCAGATCGCTCCAGTGGAGGCGGAAACGCGGCGCATCAAGGCGTGGGCTCACCTGGGCCATGATGCGCCCGGTGAGTTGGGGGGGCTCGGGTACGAGGGGCCAGGTCTTCAGCGCCGTCACCACCGCCTGGGCGCGGGCTAGCTCTGCCCGGCAACTGCTGCAGCCCGCCAAGTGCCGCTTCAGCGCCGCGGCCTGCTCCGGGCTGAGGTCCCCGTCTACATACGCCTGTAGTGCCGCTCGCACGTCTGTACAGCTACCAGGGTGATGGTGCACTGTCAACCTCCTGCCTCCTGCAGCCGGGGCAACGCGAACCCCAACGCGGCGTTGTCCGGGCTGTTGTCGTCTTGCGCGGCTCGTGCCTGTCCGGGCTGTGCGCCGCATTCCTCCCACCGGCGCTGGCGCTCGATCAGCAACCGGCGAGCGCGGTGGATGTGGGTCTTCACTGTCCCCATCGGCACGTCCAGCACAGCCGCGATCTCCTGATATGACAGGTCTTGAAGGTAGCGCAGTGTCAGCACCAAGCGGTACTTCTCTGGCAGTTGGGTCACCTGGGCGTGCAGGAATGCCACTCGTTCTTGGGCCTCGAAGCGCTCGGGCAAGGGGGCGACCGGGTTGGGTAGCACCTCTTCCAATGGCTCGCTTTGGACCAGCTCTCGCCGCAGGTGGGGCAGCCGGTTGAGGCACAGATTGTGGACGATGCGGTAGAGCCAGGTCGTGAACTTGGCCTGCCCTCGAAAGGTGCGCAGCCCGCGCCATGCGCGCACGAATGCCTCCTGGGTCATATCCTCTGCCTCGGCATAGTCGCCAAGCACCCGGTAGGCCACGTTGAAGGCGTATCGCTGGTGCCGGCGCACCAGTTGCTCGAAGGCGGCCTCGTCGCCCTGTTGTGCCCGCGCTACGAGTGCTGCGTCGCTTTCCTGCACATCACCTCTCCTGATGATTAGACCGTCCTGGCTGGCCCAATGTTTCAATTATAGGCGGAAAGCCGGAAACGTGAAACGCCGGGCGAATCCTACGCGGCACAGTGAAACATCTCGCGCCTGGGGCGGTCAAAAAGGGTGGAAAGCGAACGACTGATCGGACGAAGGAGAGCAATGATGAGGCAGACAAGAAGCACTCGGTGGTGGATCGTGGGCGGGCTGGCTCTCGTGGAGCTGCTGGTCTGCGTGGGCATTGTCCTGGCCCTGTGGACGGCGCGGGCGGGCCTCGGCAGGCTCCGGCTGTTCTACGTGGCCGACACTCACGTCGAGGAGACACTGGAGGAAGTGTTTGTCGTGGACGGTCCGGCGGTCCTGGACCTGGACGCTGACTTCAGCGACGTGACGGTGACGGGCAGCGAGGGCGATGAGGTGGAGGTGGTCGCCAGACTGAGCCTGTGGGGCACGGATGAGGCGGACGCCCGCCGCCAGGTGGACGTACAGATGAGTCAGGAGGGGAACCGCATCGTCGTCCGAGTGCTGCTCCCCGAGTCCATCTATGCCCTCGTCACCGACACCCGGGGCTCGCGGGTGGACTTCGAGGTGCGCGTGCCCTTCGAGACCGCCCTGAAGCTGGTCACCTCCAGTGGCGACGTGACGGTGCGCGATACCGCCGGTGCGATGCAGCTTGATACCTCCTTTGGCAGTATTCAGGTTGAGGACGTAAGCGGCACGCTAGACGCCCAGTCCAGCAGCGGTGACGTCACCGTCGCCGGCGTGAGCGATGGTGGCGCACTGAAGGCCGAGACGGAGTTTGGCCAGTTGGTGCTGCGGGACATAGATGCCGACAGCCTTGACACTCATTCCGGCAGCGGCGACGTTGAGCTGGAAGGGATCACACTGGCGGGGGCCCTCGACGTGGAGACCAACTTCGGCGGCGTGACCGTGCGAGACGTGAGCGCGGATCATCTCAGTGCCCGCTCGCGCAGCGGCGGGATCCTGGCGGAGGAGGTGACGCTGGACGGGGCGCTCGATCTGGAGGCTGAATTCGGGGACGTGGCCGTACGGGGCACAGACGCTGCTGCCTACCGGCTCAGTTCCGGGTCGGGCAGCTTGACGTTGGATGGGTGTGGTGGACCGCTCGACTTGCAGGCTGAGTTTGGAGACATCGAGGTGACGGACGCCACGGAGGCGGAGTTGGCGCTCAACACCAACAGCGGGGGCGTCTACTTCTCCGGCAGCTTGAGTGCTGAGGGAGAGCATCGAGTCGAAAGCGGGTTTGGGGACGTGCACCTGCTTCTCCCCGCCGATGCCGCTTTCGATCTGGACGCCGACACCGAATTCGGCTCCATTGAGACCGACTTCGCGGTGACGATGACGGAGTTCGACGCGAATCACATCGTGGGCCAGGTCAACGGCGGTGGCCCGTTGTTGTGGGTTCACACCAACAGCGGGGGAATCACGTTGGAACGCATGGCAGGCGGAAGCAATTGAGCGCTGAGCAGACGAGCACGCGGACAGACTGAGCTAGGAGGAATAGGATGCAAGAATTCGCTTTATGTGTAATCCCGATCGCCTTCCTGGTCGCCATCTTTGGCACCATCGTGGCGCTGCGCTGGTTCAAGCATCGGGAGATCATGGCCATGGTGGATAGGGGGGTTGTGCCAGAGCAGTACGCCCAGGGTATGGCCCGGGCATGGCGTCCGAAGGGGCGGGCGTTGATGGGCTGGGGTATCGCGCTGGCCGCGCTGGGGTTGGCGTTGATGATCGGCCTATGGCCCCTCGGCTTCAACCGGCCAGGCACGACGACCAGGTACCCCCTCAACTTCGGCCCCTGGATGCTGGTGGGCCTGATCCCGCTCTTCTGCGGGGTGGCGCTGCTGATTATCTACTTCGTGGTGCGGAAAGAGGAGATGTCTGCGCCGGAGCCTGCTCCATCACTGGAGCAGGCCAGATCACCGGAGTTGGCCCTTTCGCCACAGGAGTTGCCGGAGCCGTTGGAGGAAGAACCTCCGGCCAGTGCTGACTGAAGGCGGAGCGCGCGGCCTGGCCCTGAGGGTGCGCAGAACCCTCAGGGCCTGTGTCGACCCGCCCGCCGGGCGCTGCAAGGGCGGGTCCAAGCCGGTTCCTCTGGTCGTCCCCCGTGTACGCACAGGCCACCGAATAAAACCAACGCCGGTGGCGTTGAACACATGGTCACAACCTAGCGACGCGAAATGCGTATTACTAGGTGGGCCGTCCCTGTGTGAGGGTCGGCTGGACTGCATGGCTGGAAGGGGAGGAAAGGCACAATGGGAACCGACGGCAGTGCGTTGATTGAACTGCGCGACGTGGTCAAGACCTACGAGACGGGCGCGGGGGGAGTGACTGTCCTCGAGAATATCACGCTCCGCGTGCAGCCTGGTGAGTTTATCAGTGTGGTAGGGCCTTCGGGTTCGGGCAAGTCCACGCTGCTCAATATGATCACGGGCATTGACCGGCCGAGCAGCGGCCAGGTATTCGTCGGCGGTGAGGCTGTCCACGACTTGAGCGAGAATCAGTTGGCCCGCTGGCGCGGGCGGCACGTCGGCGTCATCTTTCAGTTCTTCCAACTGTTGCCCACGCTGACCATCCTGGAGAACGTAATGCTGCCGATGGATTTCTGCAACGTGCACCGGCGGCGCGAGCGCAGGAAACGCGCTTTGCGTCTGCTGGAGCAGGTAAGCATCGCAGAACATGCGAACAAGTTGCCCAGCGCCCTCAGCGGTGGGGAGCAACAGCGGGCGGCTATCGCCCGCGCGCTGGCCAACGACCCATTCCTCATCGTCGCCGATGAACCGACGGGCAACCTGGACACGAAGACGGCGGATGACGTCTTTGTCCTGTTCGAGGAGTTCGTGAGTCAGGGCAAGACGATGATGATCGTCACCCACGACCAGGGCCTGAGCGCGCGGACGGAGCGGGTGCTCCACCTGCTCGATGGTCGCCTCTACCGCGACGAGAACAACGGCAAAACGGCTTGATGAGCGTCACCTGGCGCAAGGTCTGGCGCGACCTGTGGCACAACAGGCTGCGCACGCTGCTGGTCGTGCTCTCGACCGCCGTGGGTGTGTTCGCCATCGGATTCATCTTCGGTACATCCGGTGTCATGCGTGCCCAGATGGCGCAAAGCCACCTGACGAGCAATGCTCCCCACATCGCGGTCTTCGCCGGGCGGTTAGACGGGGACGTCGTCGAGGCGGTACGGCGTGAGCCCGGTGTCGCCGACGTGGAGGGTGAGACCCGGTCGTCCTTCCGCTGGCGTCTTGAGGATGACGTCGAGTGGCGCGAGGGACATGCTATCGCCCGCACCGACTTCGAGTCGCAGCGGATGTACCCGGTCGAGCTCCTGGAGGGCGAGTGGCCCGACGGGCGCACGCTGGCGGTGGAGCGCATGACGGCGAGCTACTTCAACCTGCCACGGGGCACGACGATCGTGGTGGATGCCGGGAAACGCGAGCACCGCCTGACCGTCACCGGGGTGGTGCGACACCCGTACACGCCGCCGCCGCAGATCGGCATGGGTGAGGCGACGTTCTGTGCGACGCCGGCCATGGTCGCCTGGCTGACCGGCGAGGAAGAGGGGTTCACGGATCTTAACATCCGTCTTGAATCCTTCAGCCAGGAGGCGGCGGCGGAGGCGGCCGAGCGCATCCGGGACCGGATGGAGCGCCTGGGCGTCGGCGTGGCCTTCTACACCGTCATCGCCCCTGACGTTCACTGGGGGCAGGACATGATGGACACGGTGTTCCTGATCCTGGGGGTGCTGGGCGCGCTGTCGCTGGGGGTGAGCGCTTTCCTGATTATCAATGTCATGAACGCCACGCTGGCACAGCAAGTGTGGCAGGTCGGCGTGATGAAGGTCCTCGGCGCGACCTTCGGGCGCGTGGCCCGCATCTACCTGGTGACGGCGCTGGCCTACGGCGTGCTCTCGTTGCTCGTGGCTGTGCCGCTGGGGGCTCTGGCCGCCCACCTGCTTTCGGCGTGGCTGCTCGGGCTGTTCAACATCGTCGGCGCTGATTTCGCACTCAGGCTTGATGCGGTTGGTGTTCAGGTTGCGGTGGCGTTGGTCGTGCCCCTGGTGGCGGCGGCGCTCCCGGTGATCGGCGGCGTGCGCGTCAGCCCGCATCGGGCGATCCGCTGCCAGGGCTTGAGCAGTGGCTTCGGGCGCGGCACGCTCGATCGGTGCCTGGGGCGCGTCCGCTGTCTGCCGCGCTTTCTGGCGCTCAGCCTGCGGAACACCTTCCGCCACAAAGGACGCGCCGCGTTGACGGTGCTCGCGATGGTGATCGGCGGCGTCGTGTTCATCATGGTGTCGAGCATCTCGGCGTCGTTTGACAACACGCTCAGTGTCCTGGCCGACGACTTCGGCTTCGACGTGTGGGTTGAGTTCGACCGCCCGTATCACGTGACACGCCTGGTGGAGGCGACCGAGAGCGTGCCGGGCGTGGTCAGGGCGGAGGCCTGGGAGTACTGTAGCGCTCAACTGGCCCTTGGGACCGAGAAGGGGAACGGCGAGGATTGCGACGTCGGGCTGTGGGGCGTGCCCGGCGATTCCCAGATGTTCAGCCCGCGCGTCGTCAATGGCCGCGCGTTGCTGCCCGACGACGATCACGCGCTCTTGCTCAACAACAAGATCGCTGTGGACGAGGGATTCCAGGTCGGCGATGAGGTCGAGCTGACGATCGGGGGGCGCGAGTCAACCTGGACGGTGGTGGGCCTGGTGCTGAATATCAACAACGATCACCGAGACAGTTTCGTCCCCTTCGCTGCGCTGGCGCAGGCGACCGGCAGCGCTACCCACGGCAAGCGCGTGTTGGTGGCGTCCGGGCAGCACAGTGCCGAGAGTCGGCGCGAGTTGGTCAACGACCTGCACGATTTCTACAGCACGCGTCGTCTGGCAGCGACCTACTTCCAGAGCGCCGACGACGTCCGGCAGGTGAACCTGGCCAGTTTCGACGTGGTCGCATACCTCCTGCTGGCGATGGCCGTCTTGGCGGCTGCTGTCGGCAGCATCGGAATAGCGACCACGACGTCCATCAACGTGGTCGAGCGGGGGCGGGAGATCGCCGTGATGCGCGCGATCGGCGCGACGTCACCTGCCGTCGCGGGGATCTTCGTGGCCGAGGGAGTGCACGTCGGCATGCTGAGTTGGCTGCTGGCTGCGCCGCTCAGCTACCCTGGGGCTCGGATCTTCAGCGACGCGGTCGGTGTCATGTTGATCAACGTGCCGCTTGATTTCAGCTACTCGCTCGGCGGGTTGGCGCTCTGGCTGATCGTCGTGCTTATCCTGTCCGCATTGGCGAGCCTGTGGCCAGCGATGCGGGCAGCGCGCGTCAGCGTGCGCGAGTCGCTGGCGTACGAATAGAGAGGAATGGGCAGTGGGTACTATGTGGCATAAAGCCTGGCGGGACATGGCGCACAACAAGCTGCGCACCATCCTGGTGGTGCTCTCCACCGCCGTGGGCGTCTTCGCGTTGGGGCTGGTATTCGGCCTGTCTGGCGTGATGCGCACGCGGATGACCGAGGATCACCAGGCCACCGTACCGGCACACCTCACGTTCTGGGGCGGACCGTTCGATGACGATGTCACCGAGGCGGTGCTGGACGAGCCCGGCGTTGCGGACGCAGAGGCCCTGATGTCGGTCTCCATCCGGTGGAAGTTGGAGGGCGAGACCGATTGGCGCGACGGTGAGATGATCGCGCGCGCCGACTACGGGGCGCAGCGCATGAACCTGGTCAGCCTCCTGGATGGCCCCTGGCCGGAGGAGCACGTGGTGGCGGTTGAGCGCCAGTCGGCGCGGCACTTCGGTGTTCCGGCCGGCACGGACATCATCGTCGAGCGCGAGCAACGCGAGCAACGCCTGCACGTGGCGGGCGTGGTGCGCACGGCCGACCTCTTTCCACCCCAGATGGGCGGCGATGCCATGTTCTACGCCGACGAGGAGACCATCACCTGGCTGACTGGCTACGAGGGCTTCAACCAGCTCGGCGTGCGCCTGGAATCGTTCGACCAGGAGACTGCGGAGCAAACTGGCGAGGGGATCAAGGATCGCCTGGAACGCATGGACCTGGGCGTCGGCGGTCCCTACATCGAGGACCCCGAGGTCCACTGGGCGCAGGAGTTGCTGGACTCGGTGTTCCTCGTGTTGACGGTCCTGGGCGGCCTGTCGCTGGGTCTGAGCGCCTTTCTCATCGTCAACACGATGAGCGCTATCATCGCCCAGCAGGTGTGGCAGATCGGCGTGATGAAGGTCGTGGGTGCGACCTTCGGGCGCGTGGCGCGGCTCTACCTGGTGACTGTGCTGATCTATGGCTTGCTGTCACTGCTGCTGGCCGTGCCGCTGGGCGCTGTGGGCGCGCACCTGGGCGCGGCCCGCCTGCTCGATATCCTGAACATCGACATCGGCCCATTCCACGTCATGCCGGACGCCGCGGCCATCCAGGCTGCTGTGGGCATAGCCGTGCCCCTGCTGGGCGCGGTGGCGCCGGTGATCGGCGGTGCGCGCATCAGCCCGCATCGGGCCATCAGCAACTACGGCTTGGGGGCCGGCTTTGGGCGCGGCTGGCTGGACCGCCTGGTGGGCCGGATACGCCGCCTGCCGGGTCCCCTCGCGCTTAGCCTGCGCAACACCTTCCGCCGCAAGGCCCGCGTTGTCCTGACGCTGCTCGCCCTCACGCTGGGCGGCGTGATGTTCATCATGGTCATGAGCCTGAGCGCGTCGTTCGACAAGACCCTGGATGTGCTGCTCAACGATTTCGGCTTCGACGTGTTCGTGGTGTTCGATCGCCCGCATCACGAGGCACGCCTGGTTGAGTTGACCGAGAGTGTGTCCGGTGTGACCCGCGCCGAGGTGTGGGACGTCCAGGGTGCAGACCTGGAGCTGGGTGACGACGAGACCCTGGAGGGACAGGTCTGGGCGATAGCGGACGACTCCGAGATGTTCCACCCACGCATCGTCAGTGGGCGCGGGCTGTTGCCTGAAGACGAGCGCGCAATTCTGCTGAACAGCAGGATCGCGGCGGATGAGGGCATCCAGGTGGGCGATCAAGTCACGCTGACCGTCGCCGGGGAGGAGTTGACCTGGACGGTGGTGGGCACGATCCTCAACATCAACAACGATCAGCACGACAACTTTGTCCCCTTCGACACCCTGGCACGGGACATCGGCAACGCCAATCGGGGGTCCTTCGTTATGGCGACCTCCGAGCGGCACGATTTCGAGGCGCACGAGGAGCTGATACGCGACCTGCGCGCGGCGTACACCGCGCACCGCGTCGAGGCTGTGTACTTCATGAGCGCCGGTGAGTCGCGCAGGCTGAACCGGGCACAGTTTGACATATTCGTGTACTTGATGCTGGGGATGGCGGTGCTGGCTGCGCTTGTAGGCGGCATTGGGCTGATGGGCACGATGTCCATCAACGTGGTCGAGCGAGGGCGGGAGATCGGCGTCATGCGCGCCATCGGTGCGCACTCGGCCGCTATCGTTGGGATATTCGTGGGCGAGGGCGTGCTGCTGGGGACTTTGAGTTGGGCGCTCGCCGGGCCGCTCAGCTACGTGGGCTCGCTGGCGTTCAGCAACGTCGTGGGCAAGGCGATGTTGAACGTTCCGCTGGATTTCCGCTACTCGATGGCGGGGCTGTTGCTCTGGCTGGTGGCCGTGCAGGTGCTTTCGGCGCTGGCGAGCCTGTTTCCGGCGCTCCGGGCGACGCGGGTCAGCGTGCGGGAGGCGTTGGCGTACGAGTAGCATGCGTGACGCGGCGCCCCGCTCCGCCGCGCTGCGTGCGTGACGACGAACGGACGGAGCGGATAGGTCAGACCACGGTGCACCCCTGGAGATTCCTGGTGGTGCACCTTGCTTTTGCGGCTTGCAAGATATGGAGGTTGACGTCTATGGCGCTGTTGGAATCCGTCGGCGGTTTGACAGAGTTGGCCGGTTTAGGTACACTTGGGGGGCGGAGGTGCGCGATGACCACAAGTGAGACTTCAACCGAGCAGTCACCGTTCCTCGTAGATCCTGTTGGTCGAGAGCATACCTTGGTTGGCGAGGACATCACCATAGGCCGCGCGGTCGAGAACGACATCGTCGTCACCAGCAAACGCGTTTCGCGCGAACACGCGCGCGTGCGGCGCGAGGGCTGGCGCGTGATGCTGGAAGACATGGGCAGCACGAACGGCACGTTCCTCAACGACGAGCGAGTGCTGGTTCCTGTCGCGTTGCACGACGGCGATCGGATCGCGATCGGTGACGTGGTCTTGACTTTCCGCGACCCCGACATCACGTACCGCGACACCCCTTTCCCGGCGCTGGAGGTGGACGTGGCGGCGGGTGTCGTGCGGGTGGACCGGCGCGCGGTTGAGCTTTCTCCCAAGGAGTTCGCGCTGCTCGCGTATTTGCACACACGCTGTGGAGAGGTTTGTTCGAAGGACGACATCGGTGACGCCGTCTGGCCCGAATACCACGAGGGTGTCTACGATTACCAGATTGAGAACCTGGTGCGCCGGCTGCGTTCCAAGCTTGAGCTCGACCCGGCCAACCCGCAACTGCTGCTCACGGTGCGCGGCCTGGGCTACAAGCTCGTCGCACGTGGGTGAGTGTATTGCCACCCAAGCAGGGTGGCATCCGGTTCTGTCTGGACGCTGTATTCTGCGCTGCTACCCGTGACGCGTGAAACGTGGAAGGGCTCACGTTTCACGTGTTTCGCTAATTGGGGCCGGATGGTCGGCTGTTAGCTGACAGATAGGCAGCCCGGCCGAAAACGTGGTATCCTGTCCTCAGGTTAGGTGGATCATGAATGCTATGGACAACACCCTCCTCCCTGAGAACACGGGCCAGTCATCGCCGCGCGAGGGGGAAAACGAAATGACTCCTGCGTCTCTACAAGGTCGGACGCTTGGCAGGTATCGTGTGCTGGAGCCGCTGGGCCGCGGTGGGATGGCGCGCGTCTATCGGGCGTACCACCCACAACTGGACCGCTACGTGGCGATCAAGGTGTTGCGCTCTGACCTGGTGGAGGAAGAGGAAGGAGGCGCCGCGTCGTGGCGCGTGCGCTTCCGGCGCGAGGCCCAGGCGGTGGCTGCGCTGCGCCACCCCAACATCGTCCAGGTCTTCGATTTCGACATGCAGGACGATGTCTACTACATGGTGATGGAGTTGTTGGAGGGCGACTCGCTCAAGACGCGCCTGATCGACTACCGCGTGCGAGGCGAGCGGATGGCGTACGGCGAGACCGTGCGCGTCCTGCTCGACGTGCTCGATGGATTGGCCTACGCGCACAGCGAGGGCATGGTGCACCGCGACATCAAACCCGCCAACATCCTGCTGAACAAGCGCGGGCAGGCGGTCGTCGCCGATTTTGGCATTGCCCAGATCGTCGGCAGCACGCGCCACACGCTCTCCGGCGCGTTGTTGGGCACGTTGAGCTACATGGCGCCGGAGCAGGGGATGGAAGGGCAGAGCGATGCGCGCAGCGATATCTATTCGCTGGGTATCGTGTTATATGAGATGATGACGCAGCGCACGCCCTTCGAGGCCGACACGCCGCTGGCTGTGCTGATGAAACACGTCAACGATCCCCTGCCGCTGCCGCGCCTCATCGCACCTGACATCCCCGAGTCCTTCGAGCGCGTGGTGCTGAAGGCACTGGCCAAGCGTCCGGAGGATCGCTATCAGAGCGCTGAGGAGATGGCCCTGGCGTTGCGCGGGGCGGCCGAGGAGGCGGAGGTCGAGCTCCCGGCGCGCATCTCGTTGCCCCTGTCGTTTAAGACAGCGGATGCCCCGTCTGAGTCGGTGGCTATCTTCTCCGGCACGGCGCGCGAGAGGATCACCGACGCCCACTTTGCCCAGGACGACACGGACGCGACGTTGGGCACCCGCCTGGCGGCGGAGGGCGCGGACGTGGGACAGGCACTCCGGGGGGCGGGGAAAGACCTGCTGAACGCGATGGGGGCGATGGCACACGTGGGCATCAACAAGATGGCCACGGTGTTGCAGGACGCGGCCGAGTCAGTGCGGAGCGAGGCGCAGGAGGAGGAAGAAGCAGGGAAGCGAGCTGTAGGGGCGCGGTCCCCGCGCCCAGAGCAGGAGGCAGGCGCACAGCCTGTAGGCGAGATACCGGGCGCTGGCCTGGCTGCGCAGCGCCCGGCCCGTGGCAAAGGGGCGCGCAAGAAGGCAACGCGCGGAAAGGTGAAGGGGCGGAGGATAGAGGGTGCGGAGCGCCCACGTGCGCGGGGCCGGGTGGGAGCGGCGGTTCTGGGCGCGCTGGGACTCCTGGCTATCAGCAACCTGTGTATGCTCACCATGGCCGCGCCGACAGGTCTGTGGGACGTCTACGAGCGAGGGTGGACGATGGAGATCTTCCTGGTCGCCTGGGGTCTGTGTATCATCATGTACGTCACCTCTTCCATCTGGATGCTGCTTCCTATCGGCGTCATACTCGGCACGGGCGCGCTGCTCGCCTACAGCTCATTGACCGGGAGTTGGAGTCATTGGAGCTTCCTGTGGTTGTTTGAGACGTGGATCATCGCGGGTTCCATCGTGCTACCGATCGTGCTGGCGAGAGGCAAGGACAAAGCGCGGGGCCTGGCTCGTGCGCTGGCGCTGTTTCTTAGTCTCGTGTCCATTGCGTGGATCATCGTCGTCGGCGTGATCGTGGGAGTGGGCAGCCTGATCAGCGGTTTGATCAGCCTGATCCTTCCCTGAGATGCGTAGCAGAGAGCGAAGTAGAGACGAAAAGACGAAAGGAGATGCGTTGAATACCTTACTGATATACCCTGAGTTCCCGGACACGTTCTGGAGCTTCAAGCATGCGCTCAGGTTCATCCGCAAGCGGGCTTCCCTGCCACCCTTGGGGCTGTTGACCGTCGCCTCGCTGCTCCCCGAGGAGTGGGAGAAGCGCCTGATTGACCTCAACGTGCGGAAGCTCAGGGCCAGGGATCTGGCGTGGGCCGATTACGCGTTTGTCAGTGCCATGACGGTGCAGCGGGAAACGGCGCGCCAGGTGATCTCCCGCTGCAAGGAGGCGGGGGTCACCGTGGTCGTCGGTGGACCGATCTTCATCAGCGAGCACGAGCAATTCGAGGAAGTGGATCACTTCGTGCTAAACGAGGCCGAGCTCACGCTCCCGCCCTTCCTGGAGGATCTGGAGCGGGGGTGTGCCCGGCGCGTCTACGAGACCTCCGAGTTCCCCGACCTCCGGCAGACACCGGCCCCCATGTGGGAGCTGGCCAATCTAGGGCGCTATGCTACGATGTGTATCCAGTTCACGCGCGGCTGTCCGTTCAACTGCGATTTCTGCAATATAACGGCGATGCTGGGCCATCGGGTGCGCACGAAGAGCGCGGAGCAGATCATCGCCGAGCTAGACAGTCTCTATGAAGCCGGATGGCGCGGATCGGTCTTCTTCGTGGACGACAACTTCATCGGGAACAAGCGGATCCTCAAGACCGAGCTGTTGCCTGCGCTCATCGAGTGGCAGGGGCGGCGAGAGGGGGTCACGTTCCACACCGAGGTCTCGATCAACCTGGCAGACGACGAGCCCCTGATGCACATGATGGTCGAGGCGGGGTTCAACCAGGTGTTCATCGGCATCGAGACACCGGACGACGGCAGCCTGGTCGAGTGCAGCAAGAAGCAGAACACGAACCGTGACCTGGTCGCGGACGTCAAGCGCATCCAGCGGGCGGGGATGCAGGTGCAAGGCGGGTTCATCGTCGGTTTCGACCACGATACGCCCTCGATCTTCCAGCGACAGATTGACTTCATTCAGAAGAGCGGGATCGTGACGGCGATGGTGGGGCTGCTGCAGGCACCTCCCGGCACGCGGCTCTATGAACGTCTGAAGCAGGAGGGACGTCTGCTCAACAAGATGTCGGGCGACAACGTGGATGGTACGACGAACATCATCCCCCGAATGGACCCGGAGGTCTTGCGCCAGGGGTACAAGAGCATCATGGAGCACATCTACTCGCCTGCCCATTACTACGAGCGCGTCAAGACCTTTCTGCGGGAGTATGAGCCTCCCAAGATCAAGGTCCGCCTCGATTTCCAGCACGTCATGGCTTTCTTCCGCTCGGTCTTCCGCCTGGGCATCTTCGGGAGGGAGCGGCGCCACTACTGGAATCTCCTGCTGTGGACCCTCTTCCGCCGCCCGGCACTGTTCGCGGAGGCGGTGACGTTCGCCATCTACGGCTACCACTTCCGCAAAGTGTGTGAGATGCGGCTTTAGGACGGACGCCCCGCTTCAGCGGGGATCTCGCGTTCGTAGTGGGCGGTCATCGCCTTCAGAGGCGCTGAAGCGCCCACTACGAACTTCCCCTCTCTCCTTGTCCCCTTGTCCCCCCGTCCCCTTGTCATCTTGGGTCCCCCTGCACGCCCGGCCCATCTCGTGGCCTCGGATTTGCATAATTGGCCGACAGGTGTATACTGGTGTTGAGTCCCGTCCGGCTGCGTCGGTTGATGATCGGGGACACGGAACGGAGCCCACGATGCCGAGCCTCACACCCGAAGGGAAAGCCCGGGAACACATAGACCGCATGCTGGAGGACGCGGGTTGGCAGGTGCAGACCCGCGCCCGGATGAACCGCACCGCCGCCGATGGCGTCGCGGTGTGCGAGTTTCCCCTCACCACCGGCGAGGTGGACTACCTGCTCTTGGCCGGAGGCCGCCCCATCGGCGTCGTCGAGGCCAAGCCCGCCGGCACGTCCCTCAGCGGCGTCGAGCCCCAGGCGATGAAGTACTGCGCGGGGCTGCCCGACCTGCTCCAGCCCCTGGCCTGGCACGATCCGCTGCCCTTCCGCTACGAGTCCACCGGCGTCGAGACCTTCTTCGCCGACGACCGGGACCCAGACGCCCGCAGCCGCCGCGTCTTCACCTTCCACCAGCCCGAGACGCTGATGGAGTGGGCCGGGGGCGTGCGGGCCGGCGTGCGGATCGGCGAGGGAGGGGAACCCTACACCGCTCGCACTCAGACGCTCCGCGACCGCCTGCGCCACATGCCGCCCCTGGCCACCGGGGGCCTGTGGACGGCCCAGGTCCGCGCCATCCGCAACCTGGAGCGCTCCTTTGCCCAGGATCGGCCCCGCGCCCTGATCCAGATGGCCACCGGCAGCGGCAAGACCTACACCGCCGTTAATTTCGTCTATCGGCTGATCAAGCACGCCGGCGCGAACCGGGTGCTCTTCATGGTGGACCGCACCAACCTGGGCCTGCAAGCCTACAACGAGTTCAACCAGTTCGTCACCCCCGACGATGGGCGCAAGTTCACCGAGCTGTACAACGTGCACCACATGACGAGCAACGCCCTCGACTCGGTGAGCAAGGTGGTCATCACCACCGTGCAGCGCCTCTACTCGATGCTCAGGGGCGAACCGGAGATGGACGTCGGGATGGAAGAGAGGCCCCTGGCGACGATGGTGCACGTCTTCGGCGACGCGCCCAAGCCTGTGGTCTACAACCCCGGTTTTCCCGTCGAGTACTTCGACTTCGTCGTCATCGACGAATGCCACCGCTCCATCTACAACGTCTGGCGCCAGGTGCTGGAGTACTTCGACGCCTACCTGATCGGCCTGACGGCCACGCCCTCCAAGCAGACGTTTGGCTTCTTCCACCAGAACCTGGTGATGGAGTACACGGATAGGCAGGCCATCGTCGACGGCGTCAACGTGGACGGCTGGGTGTACCGCATCCGCACGCGCATCACCGAGCAGGGCAGCACCGTCGAGGCCGGCGAGTGGGTGGGCAAGCGAGACCGTAAAACCCGCCGCCAACGCTGGGAGCAACTCGACGAGGATCTGGTGTACGAGGCGGGCCGGCTCGACACCCAGGTCCAGACCCCCGACCAGATCCGCACTGTGATCCAGACCTTCCGCGACCGCCTCCGCACCGACATCTTCCCCGGGCGGGAGGAGGTCCCCAAGACGCTCATCTTCGCCAAGGACGACAACCACGCCGAGGAGATCGTGCGCATCGTGCGCGAGGAGTTCGGCCAGGGCGACGCCTTCTGCCAGAAGATCACCTACAAGGTCACGGGCCGCAAGCCCGAGGACCTGATCAACGACCTGCGCAACAGCTACTACCCCCGTATCGCCGTCAGCGTGGACATGATCGCCACCGGCACCGACGTCAAGCCGTTGGAGATCCTGCTCTTCATGCGCAACGTGCAGTCGGCTAACTTCTTCAAGCAGATGCGCGGCCGCGGCACGCGCGTCATCAGCCGGACCGACCTGCGGAGCGTCAGCCCCAGCGCCGAGCGCAAGACCCACTTCGTCATCGTGGACGCCGTGGGCGTGGTCGAGCATCCCAAGGTCGAGACCTGCACCCTGGACCGCAAGCGCTCCGTGTCCTTCGACGCCTTGCTGGAGCGGCTCGCCTGGGGCGTGTACGACGAGGACGACTTCGAATCCCTCGCCGTCCGCCTCTCTCGCCTGGAGCCCCTCCTCACGGACGGCGAGCGCGCTGCCATCGAGGAGCTCACGGGTGGCAAGTCCCCGCGCGACCTGGCCGCTGACCTGGTCCGGGCGGTCGACCCGGACGCCATCGCGGCGCGCGCCCGCGAGCTGGCCGGGCCCGGCGTGCCACCAGCGCCCGAGCACCTGGATGCAGCCCAGCGCCAGTTGATGGCCGAGGCCGCCGCGCCGTTCAACAATCCCGACCTGCGCGAGCGGCTGGGGAACGTCAGGCGACGCACCGAGATGACGATTGACACCGTCAGCAGCGACACCCTGCTCGAGGCGGGCTACGACGCCGACGCCACCGCGCGCGCCCGGCGCATGGTCGGGGGCTTCCGGGAGTTCCTGGAGCAGAACCGGGATGAGATCACGGCGCTGCAGCTCCTGCTGGACCAACCCTACCGCCGGCAGGCGCTCACGCTGCGGCAGATCGAGGACCTGCGCGACTGCGTCGAGCAGCCGCCCCGCGTGTGGACGACCGAGGCGCTGTGGGAGGCCTACGCCCGGCTGGAGCGGGACAAGGTCCGCGGCGCGGGGGCCAGGCGCGTGCTCACCGACCTGGTCTCGCTGGTGCGCCACGCGGTGCAGTTGGAGGACGAACTGGTCCCCTACCCCGAGCGGGTGCGGCAGCGCTACGAGGACTGGCTGGCGGCGCAGGAGGCGGCGGGTCGTGCCTTCATCGGGGAGGAGCGCTGGTGGCTGGACCGGGTGGCCGAGGCCATCGGCGTGAATCTGAGCGTGAGCAGCGACGACTTCCAGTACGGCGAGATGTTCGAGCGGGGCGGCTGGATCGCGGCCCGGCGGCTGTTCGGGGAGGAGTTGCCGGTGTTGTTGGAGGAGTTGAACGCGGAATTGGCTGTGTGAGCCTGTCCCCGGTTCCAACCTTGCGTTCCCACTTTCAATGATGTATAATGTGATGTATATATATCTGAGTTGGAGGTGTGAGATGTCAGTGATGGTACGCAAACAGGTGTACATCAAGCCCCGACAAGAAACACAGCTCAAGCAACGAGCGGCGGAGACCGGGATGTCAGAGGCTGATATCATCCGCCAGGCCATTGACTACTGGTTGGAAGAGGAAGCTCGACAGCGTCAGGCTAAGGAATCCTGGGAGCGGGCGCGGGCGTTGATGGAAGAACGCTATGCCCAGGGCGCTGTACCCGGCGGGCGGACCTGGACCCGTGATGAACTCTACGAGGAGCGGCTGACCCGGCATGATCGGCATACTGGTTGACACCAACGTGCTCATCTACGCCCACGATCGCTCAGAACGGAGCAAACAGCGGTGGGCCATTGATGTCTTGGATCGCATCGCAGCAGCAGGCAACGGGGCCCTCAGTGCGCAAGTGCTATCCGAGTTTTACAACACTGCGACGCGCAAGTTGTCACCACCTTTGACGCTGGAGCAGGCAGAGGCACAAATCGGTCATTTCGTGTCCGTGTGGACTGTGTTCGACGTGACCCCGAAGGTGGTGCTGGAAGCCGTGCGCGGCGTGCGCGAGCACAGTCTCAGCTTCTGGGATGCCCAGATCTGGGCCGCCGCCCGGCTGAACCACGTGCCCGTCGTCCTCAGCGAGGACTTCAACCCCGGCGCTGTCATCGAAGGCGTCCAGTTTGTGAATCCCTTCGCGGAGGATTTTGAGCTGGATGCGTGGGGGTTGTAGGGCAGATGGGTAGGTTGGCAAATCAGAAAATCAGCAAATCGGCAGATCGGCAGGACGGGGCGCGGGATTGGCCGGAGGGGTGGGTGTGGGCGACGCTAGGGGAGCTTGTTCACCCGTCCAAAGCAAAAGCTGACCCACAAGATATCCAAAGGGCTCGCTATATCGGTCTGGAGCACATAGAGAAGGATACAGGTAAGCTCCTGGGGTTCGGTTATTCTGATGAAGTCAGGAGCACAAAGTCAGTATTCCACCGCGGGGATCTGCTCTACGGGAAACTGCGACCCTACCTCAACAAGGTGCATCTTGCAGATTCCGATGGCGTGTGCTCTACGGACATCTTGGTCTTTCCCCGAAGTGCCTACGTTTTGAACAAGTACTTGCTCTACAGGTTTCTGTCTAGTGATTTCGTGAGATATGCTAGTTTGAATGTGAGCGGGGTTCAGCACCCCAGAACTAACTTCAAGACCCTCTCTCAATTCCCGTTGGCTTTGCCTCCTGCACTGGAACAGCGTCGCATCGTCGAAGTCATCGAGACCCAGTTCACGCGGCTGGACGCGGCCGTCGCGGCGCTGGAGCGGGCCAGGGCCAACGTCGAGCGCTACAAGGCCTCCGTGCTCAAGGCCGCGTGCGAGGGCCGGCTCGTCCCCACCGAAGCCGAATTGTACCGTAGGGGTGAGGTTTCCTCGCCCTCCGAGCCCGCCGACGCCCTGTTGGAGCGCATCCTGGCCGAACGGCGCAAGCGGTGGGAGGAGGAGCACTGGCAGCACGAGATTGAGCGGGCCCAGAAGAAGGCTGCCCAGGCCCGGCGCAAGGCCGCCGGTCAGCCCTACGCCATCCGCGACCTGGAGCCCGAGGATTGGCAGGACATCCCCGAGGAGGAGTATGCCTCCTACCTGCCCAAGGATGACCGCTGGAAGCGCAAGTATAAAGAGCCCGAGCCACCCGATATGGAGGGGCTGCCGGAGTTGCCGGAGGGGTGGTCTATCGCAAGCATGGATCAGTTGACTACTATGATAACGAGTGGACCACGTCACTGGTCCGAGTATTATGACAAGGGTAATGGGGTGTTCTTGATGGCCCAGAACATCCGTCTTGGCAAGCTGGATTTGTCCTACCATCGACTTGTTGGCCCACCAGAAGACGATAGCAGTCGAGATCGCAGTCAGGTAATCAAGGGTGACCTCTTGGTGACCATCGTGGGAGCCAATACTGGGGATGTGTGTCGAGTGCCCCATGAACTTCCCAATCACTATGTTTGTCAAAGTGTTGCGCTGATGAGACCTGTCGAAGCTCCGTTGTCCGATTACTTGACTCTGTATATGACGTCTCCAGAAAATGGACAGCGGCAGTATCGTCGCTACATCTATGGCGCTGGCCGTCCTCACTTGAAGTTCGATGAACTGAGGATGACGGCAGTGATGATTCCTACTCTTGCCGAACAGCGCCGCATCGTCGAGGAAGTCGAGCGTCGCCTCTCCGTCGTCGCGGCGCTGGAGGCTGCCGTCGAGGCCAACCTCCGCCGCGCCGGGCGGTTGCGCCAATCCATCCTCAAGCGCGCCTTCGAGGGCCGGCTGGTGTCCCAGGACCCCGACGACGAGCCCGCGTCGGCCCTGCTGGAGCGCATCCAGGCCCGACGGTAATGCCTTGTCCGTCAGTATTGTAGGGGCGACCCTTGTGGTCGCCCGGTGGAGGCAGTGGCGGTGGGCACGGGGAGGGGATGCACGAGGAAGGCGGGTACAAGACCTGCCCCTACGATGGCGGTGGGGGGAGGGCAGGCACAAGACCTGCCCCTACGATGGCGATGGGGGGAGGGCGGGTACAAGACCTGCCCCTACGATGGCGATGGGGGGAGGGCAGGCACAAGACTTGCCCCTACGATGGCGGTGGGGGGAGGGCAGGCACGAGACCTGCCCCTGCGATGGCGGTGGGGGGAGGGCAGGCACAAGACCTGCCCCTACGATGGCGGTGGGGGGAGGGCGGGTACAAGACCTGCCCCTACGATGGCGGGGGGGGGAGGGCAGGCACAAGACCTGCCCCTACGATGGCG